>ENA-OQHY01000304-OQHY01000304.1-human-gut-metagenome-genome-assembly--contig:-NODE-304-length-28499-cov-4.741435_pt1 | contig 28499 bp, 31 predicted proteins | sample MGYA00242570_ERZ504733 | MGnify/ENA primary metagenome ERZ504733 (study PRJEB26092, sample SAMD00036219) | human gut metagenome | host: Homo sapiens | study: EMG produced TPA metagenomics assembly of... | reverse complement strand
CCTGAATATCTGGATGATTATCTGCCTTGGAATCCTCTTGTAAAAGAATTCTGTCGATAACCGTTGACCTTTTAGTATAAAAGGCTGACGGTTATTTTTCTATACACTGTTTTATTTGACGCTTACATTGAATCTATGAGTTGGAATGAATGAAAAAGAGAAAAAAGAAAACCCCTAATCCCTCAAGAATGAGGGGAAGGGGAGTTGAATAGGCGAAGCCGAAGCCTATTTTTTTAAACTGGATGACGATTCAGTCTTGTTGTGGCTTTATAGAATCAATCAAAGAAAGTTTCATGCAGTTTACGTACTGCAAGATCTGCATAGGCTTCATCGATCAGAGCAGTGATACGAATCTCAGATGTTGTCACCATCTCTGTGTTGACATCAATACTTGCGAGTGCACCGAACATCTTCGCAGCAACACCTGAATGAGAACGAATACCGGCACCAATGACAGAAACTTTGGCAACATTTTCATCAAAATCCAGTTTCTTAATGCCAAGATAGTCTTTGTTTTCATTTAACAGATCCAAAGCACGGAGCATGTCCGATTTTGCAACGGTGAAGGATACAGATTTTGTACCGTCTTTACCAAGAGACTGGATCATGACGTCAATGTTCAGTTTATTCTTATCTAAAAGATTTAAAAGACGGAATGTGCTGTTAGGCTCGTTTCCGAGACCGGCAACACGGATTTTGGCTACATTTTTATCGGCTGCCACACCACTGATTAACATTTTTTCCATTTTCGTTTTCTCCCTTACAATTGTTCCTGAATTGTGGTTTAAGCTAGAGCATACCAGAAGTTCTACACCGTATTTTTTCGCAATTTCTACACATCTGCTGTGAAGGACTTTCGCACCAAGAGAGGCCATCTCAAGCATCTCATCATAAGTGATCTCCGTCATTTTATGAGCGTTTGGAACAACGCGTGGATCGGCGGTATATACTCCGTCTACATCTGTGTAAATCTCACAGACATCGGCATGGAGTTCAGCAGCAAGAGCAACCGCTGTTGTGTCAGAGCCACCGCGGCCAAGAGTTGTAATATCTTCATATTTATTGATTCCCTGGAATCCGGTTACGATGACGATCTTGTTCGCATCAAGCTCTTTACGGATACGCTCAGAATCAATTCTCTTGAATCGTGCATTCTGATAATTTGAAGTTGTATGCATTGGAACCTGCCATGCATTCAGTGACACTGCACTGACGCCCATGGAAATCAGAGTCATTGCCATTAAGGATACAGAAACCTGTTCACCGGTTGTGAGAAGCATATCTAATTCTGCGGGAAGGCTGCTCTGTGATCTGTTTGCTGTTGCAATCAGATTATCTGTAGTCTTTCCCATAGCAGACAGGACAACAACAACCTGGCTGCCTTCGCGCTGCTTTGCGATACAGCGGTTTGCTACGTTGCGGATGTGCTCCAAATCGGCCACGGAGCTTCCGCCAAATTTCATTACTGTCAGCATATTTTTATCTCCCTTATATTCTCTGACAAATCTGTGTTGCTGATAACATATAGTGTGAACAGTAACAGCAAAAGAGGCAGAGAATTTTTGTTACTGTTCATAGTGGGTGTGAGCAGCAACTTTGTACGTAGATAAGTATAGCAAAAAAAAGAAATAAAATACAGAAGAACATTTGTTCTATATATACTTGCAGTTGCATAAAGCGTGTGCTATACTGCAAATTAACAGAAAGCAGGTGAATAAAGATGACTCCAAAAGAAGTAATACAAAAAGTGCAGCAGGATCTTTTTACAATGCAGGATCTAAAATATCGGGATTTTCACGCAAAACTGATGCCGACAGTAGATAAAGACTCTGTAATCGGTGTGAGAGTTCCTATGCTTCGGGCTTACGCAAAGAAGTTTGGGAAGACAGAAGAGGCGAAGCAATTTCTTGAAATATTGCCACATCAATATTATGAAGAGAATAATCTTCATGGACTTCTGATTGATCAGATGAAAGATTATGAGTTGTGCATAGAAGAATTGATTCGCTTTCTGCCATATATAAATAATTGGGCAACCTGCGATATTCTGTCTGTCAAAGCTGTTAAAGGGCATTTGGATTCTTATATCAAAAATATATATCAGTGGTTGGAATCTGACTACACATATACAATTCGATTCGGAATCAATATGTTGATGCGTTATTATCTGGAAGAAGAATTTAAGATAGAATATCCGGAGAAGGTTGCCGCAATCCGTTCAGAAGAGTATTATGTAAATATGGTCAGGGCATGGTATTTTGCAACAGCACTTGCCAAAAAGTATGCTCAGGTTCTTCCATTTCTAGAAGAACAGAAGATGGACGTATGGACACATAATAAGACAATCCAGAAGGCAATCGAAAGCTATCGGATCACGCCGGAACAAAAAGAGTATCTGAGAACTTTGAAGATAAGACAATAATGTTTGTAGGAGGTAATGAACAATGAGTTATGTATCTTTTAACGATGTGATTGAATTAAATGGGATTCTAAAGGATAAAGGTCTGAATTTCCGAATTCATCTCAGGGACACTTGTGGAAGACAATCCTTCTGGATCGAACCACTTGGTAATTGTGCCTGTGAAGGCCGATATGATGAGATGTATCAGGTGGTAGAAGAGTACCTCGAAGGAAAAGGATTTTCCGTGCAGTATGATGATCAGAAGATGAATTTTGTGGTATAAATTTGTATTTGTCTGTCTGATTCTCCATATTGAAGCAAAGGATTTGGTGGTGAATAAGGCCGCAAGGATGATGCTATATTGCATCGGACACCGGCCCGCTCTACTCATCCCCTTGAAAGTATGTAACGTAAGAGAGAACAGTTACCGTGAGTGGTGCCTGTCTGGCTCTTACGTTACATACTGAACAAGGTGTATTCGGAACGCTCCTGCCTTATATGTGTCCTCAACAATATAGCACCATCCTCGCTTCTTTATTCCAAACAGAAGTGTTTGCTTAACGGGACGAATCTGAAAGACTTCATACAAGTTTTGATTTGTTGCACGTAAGTGATTGCTGTGGAACGAATTCAACACTTGAATACAGAATTCTGGACGGAAGTAAAAAAGGGAACGCTATCGACTATATGACACAACTTATGCCAATTTGTAAATTTTAGTCATTAGCGTTCCCTTTTCATATCCCTTCTGATTTGCATTTCGATAAGAATAATCTGTATTCAAATCATTTCTGATCTGATGAATCTGAGTGTTTGGATGGACTCTTGCATAAGATATGCATTTGGCGTAAGAGTGTACGAAGACATTTTGCGCGGATTGTTAGAAGAAGCGAGATACAAACCACACACGGTGCATATCTCGCTTCTTTGTTACAATCCCTCAAAAGGCTGAGGGAACGGGCCCTGCATATCGTTGCAAGAGACCGTCCAAACACGCCCTTCTTCATTCATTTAAATTTTGAACCAGCCAATATTCTTATTGCTAAATACAAATTTATTTCGACTTTACTTCTCTCCACAACTCATTATACAGCGCCTCATTTTCATCTCCGAGGAAATTAAATGTCTCACAGTTTTTCAACTGATCAGTATCAGGGAATGCAATCGTGCTGTTTCTCATGTAGTCATCCTCGATCAATGCCTGCCCGGCAGAGTTCGGGATGGAGTAAGTGATGTATTCAAAATTCATTTTTGCAATATCCGGTCTACAGAGGAAGTTGATGAATTCTTCTGCATGTTCCTTATTCTCTGCATTTTTTGGAATAACCCAGGAATCAATCCAAAGATTAGAACCTTCCTTAGGAATCACGTAATCGAGATTTGGATTCTCCTGCTGGCAGTACAGTGCTTCGCCGGAATAAATTACTCCGAGAGCTGCTTCATTTCCAATCATTTTATCACGTACCTGGTCGATAACATATGCCTGCACAAGAGGTTTCTGTTCCATCAGCAGATTCTTGGCAGCTTGAAGTTCATCTAAGTCTGTTGAATTTAATGAATAGCCCAGGTATTTTAAAGCGACACCAAAGGCATCTCTTACACTGTCCTGCATAAGGATGCTATCTTTATATTTTTCATTCCACAGAACACCCCAGCTGTCAATTGGTTCATCTACCATTTTCTTGTTATAAAGGATTCCGACAGTTCCCCAAAGATAAGGTACAGAATATTTATTATCAGGATCAAATCCTTTGGCAAGATCCATATATTTCTGATCGATATATTTCAAGTTTGGGATGTTGTCATAATTAATCTCTTCCAAAAGATTATTCTCAATCATTCTCTGAATCATATAATCAGATGGACATACAACATCGTATGCAATCGCTCCCGACTGAATTTTTGGATACATGATCTCGTTTGTCTCAAATTCTTCATATACTACATCAATACCAGTTTCTTCTTCAAACATATCAATAACATCAGGGTCAATATAATCACCCCAGTTATAAACAATTACCTGGCCTTGTGAGGAGATAACATCGTTCTTTCCGTAAATAAAACCACCGATGATAATAAGCACAGCCATAGCAACAGGTACCAAACGCTGGAAGAAAAATCTTCCGAATTTTTGTGCTTTTCCAAAATGCTTTACTTTTACTGCTTTTTTCTTTTCGACAGGTGACATATTGATCAGAATCAAAAGTAACAGCACTGTAACAAACATAATGGTTGAAAGTGCATACATTTCAGGCTTGATTCCTTTACGGACTTCACTGTAAATCTTGGTTGAGAGTGTATCAATACCAGGACCTTTTGTGAAATGCGTGATCACAAAGTCATCCAGAGACATTGTAAAGGAAAGCAGGAAACCGGAGAAAATTCCAGGCATAATATCTGGAAGTACTACTTTGAAAAATGCATAGGCCGGAGAAGCACCAAGGTCCAGTGCAGCTTCGTAAGTTCTACGGTTTGTCTGTTTTAATTTTGGCATTACACTTAAGATGACATAAGGTATGTTGAATGTAATATGTGCCAAAAGGATTGTTTTGAATCCAAGTGTGAAGCGGAATGCAATGAAGAGAAGCATCAGGGATACTCCTGTTACGATATCGGCATTCAGCATAGGGATGTTTGTAACTCCCATAAAAAGAGTACGCATTCTTGAATTCATTGCCTGCATGCCAAGTGCGGCACAAGTACCGATCAATGTTGCAATCAGTGCAGAGAGCAATGCAATGATCAGTGTTGTGTACAATGCATTCATAATCTCTTTGTTTTGGAAAAGAGAGACATACCATTTTCCGGTGAATCCGCCCCATTTGGAACGTGTTTTAGTATTGTTAAAGGAGAGGACCATCAAAGTCACGATCGGTGCATACAGAATAATGCAGATCAGTGCCAGATAGATCTTTTTTGCTATAGTTTTCATTAAAATGCTGTCCCCTCCCCGTTTTTATCATATTTGGCGATCACGGCCATACTTGCGATGATGAAGATCATCAGCACCAGGGATAAACCGGAACCGGTATGCCAGTTGCTTCCCTGTTTGAATTCCTGCTCGATCACGTTTCCAATCAGAAGAATCTTGCTTCCACCGAGAAGGTCGGAAATAACAAAGGTCGTCAGCGCAGGTACGAAGACCATAGTGATACCACTGATAATTCCAGGAATGCTCAAAGGAAAGATGATCTGTGTAAATGTCTGAAATTCATTGGCTCCAAGATCTCTTGCTGCGTAAATGACATCTTTATCAATCTTTGCCAATACATTATAAATGGGAAGCACCATAAAAGGCAGGAAGTTATATACCATACCTAATACAATAGCCCCCGGTGTATTGATGATAGACTGCTGTGGCAGATGGAAGAACGCAAGAATGCTGTTGATCACACCATTTTTTCAAGCAGTGTCTGCCAGGCGAGTGTACGCAGAAGAAAGTTCATCCACATCGGAAGAATAAAAATCAGTACGATAAGACTTGTCTGGTTCATGTTTTTTTCAGATAAAATCATTGCAAGAGGATATGCAAGAACCAGGCAGATCAGTGTGCTGACCAGGGAAAGCAACAGTGCAAGTCCAAGTGCTTTCAGGTTTTCAGGCGAAGCCATCATTGCAATGTTAGACCAGGTAAAAGTCCCTTCTTTATCTGTCAGACCATAATAAAAGATCATGAGCAATGGGATAATAATAAATGACACGGACCAGAAAAGATAAGGCCCGGCAAGTAATTTTCTATTCTTCAACAGCAGGTGCCTCCTCATCTTCAGATTCTGGTTTTTTCATAATCTGGATGTCAAAAGGATCCACTTTGATTCCGACTTCAGTTCCTACAGGGAACATATCTGTGCTATGTACGAGAAGTTCATAGTTGTTGGCAAGAACTTCCATCTCGTAGTGAACACCCTTAAAGATCAAGTTTGTTACAATTCCGTCAATAACACCTTCACCGGGTTTGACAAGATCAATATCTTCCGGACGGATTACAGCATCGACCGGACGGTTATGACCAAATCCTACGTCTACACATTTCCAGACAGCACCGAGCATACGGACAACTTTGTCTTCGAGCATGGTTGCAGCAATAATATTACTGTCTCCGATAAAATCAGCTACGAATGCATTTTGCGGTTCGTTATAAATATCTTCCGGGGTGCCGATCTGCTGGATGTATCCCTGATTCATAACAACAATCGTATCAGACATTGTAAGAGCTTCTTCCTGATCGTGCGTTACATAGACAAATGTAATTCCAAGTTCATTTTTTAATCGGATCAGTTCATATTGCATATCCTGGCGAAGTTTTAAATCCAATGCACCAAGTGTTCATCAAGAAGAAGAACCTTTGGTTCATTTACAATCGCACGTGCGATTGCGATTCGCTGCTGCTGACCACCACTTAATGAGTCAGGAGAACGATCCCCGTATCCTTCCAGATTGACAAGCTTTAAGGCATAATGAATCTTATCGCGGATATAACCTTTAGATTTACCTTTGATCTTCAATCCGAAAGCAATATTTTCTGCAATGGACATATGAGAGAAGAGGGCATATTTCTGAAATACGGTATTCAGCTGACGGCGGTTTGGCGGAAGACTGTTGATATTTCTCCCATCAAAAATAATATTACCGGAGTCCGGTGTCTCAAAGCCACCGAGAATACGCAACAGTGTTGTTTTTCCACATCCACTAGGACCAAGGAGTGTGAGAAATTCGTTCTCACGGATATAAAGATTTAATTTATCCAGAATTACATTTTCGTCATAGGATTTGGTAATATCTATGATATCGATCAGTTTATTAGACATTTTTATCCTCCGTATATAATTGTTTTATCTGATTCATCCGGCTGACTGCATTACGCAAGAGCAGATCAGCGAGAGTGAGTGCGGTCATTGCTTCCACAACAACAACTGCGCGCGGTACGATGATTGGATCATGACGTCCGTGAATAGACAGTTCGATTTCTTCGCCTGAATTAGTTACAGTGTGCTGCATCTGAGAAATCGAAGGTGTTGGCTTGATCGCAGCTCTTAAGATTAATTGAGAACCATCACTCATGCCACCCAAAGTTCCACCGGATGATTCGAAGTTTTCATAACCTGACCTTGTTGCATGCAGAAGGATCATTGTTTGTGCTTCCGGTAGAAGAGGCACTCTGAAAGCCATCGCCGATTTCGACACCTTTTACGGCTCCGATAGACATGATTGCCTGTGCAAGTAAAGCGTCCAGTTTATCGAAGACCGGTTCACCGAGACCGGCTGGAAGATGGTCAACACGGCATTCGATCAGACCGCCGCAGGAATCCATCTTCTCCATAAGAGTAGAAACGTATTCAGCAGCCTTTTCGGCAGCATCTTTATTCGGCAGATAAAAACTGTTATTTGTAATCTCAGTAAAATCATAATCAGCTTCAGCTACAGTGACAGGACCAATGGATTTTGCATAAGTTGTCAGCAAGATTCCTAATTCGCCAAGTAATTTTGAAGCAATTGCACCGGCAGCAACACGGCCGATCGTCTCGCGGCCGGAAGAACGTCCACCGCCACGGTAATCTCGGAAACCATATTTCTGATCAAAGCAGTAATCTGCGTGTCCCGGACGATAAGATGTCGCAATATTCCCATAATCTCTGGAACGTTGATCCTGATTCCGCACGAGAAGAGAAATAGGAGTTCCGGTTGTGGTTCCTTCAAAGACTCCGGACAGAATCTCGACAGAGTCAGATTCATTCCGCTTCGTTGTATATTTACTCTGTCCCGGTTTGCGTCGATCTAAAAATTGTTGAATATCCTGTTCAGATAAAGGGATGCCGGCAGGGCATCCATCTATAACTACACCAACTCCGGGACCGTGGGACTCGCCCCAGGTAGTGACTCGAAATAAAGTGCCAAATGTTGAACCGCTCATAATATATCTAAAACTCCTTTCGTTTGTATCAATAAGGTATACAAAAAGTGTGTATAAAATGCTCTTTTGCATATCATATATCATTCTTTTCCGTATCATACCCCCAGATACGAAACATATTGTTGTGTTTCATAACTGATGGTACAGTGCAATTATATAGGAAGAAAGAGGTGTACGCAAGTTAAAATGTTGTAGAATTCAACAGAATTTCAAAAATAAATTACAAAAGTATTTCTAAAAGATTTCGTTCGAATTAACAATTCAACATCGGTTTAATTTGTGCGTATTTCATGAAAGTTTGGGGTGTACATTTTGGAAAAAGCGTAATATAATGAAGTCTGAATCAAAAAGAAGTATTAATCCAAAAGACGAGGGTGAGAATTAGAATGTCTGAAAAGAAAGTAGTTAGAAGACGCAAAGTAAGAAGAAAGAAAAAGCAGAAGACAATTGACAAGAAGATCTGGATGATTATCGGTGGTGTTATTGCTGGTCTTGTTATTGTTTATCTTGCAATATCAGTCTTTTTTATGAGTCATTTCTATATTAATACGCAGATTAACGGAAAGAACTTTTCTGGTAAGAATGCGGCGGCGGTAGAGAATTATATTAAAAATCAGGTGGCAGATTATAAACTGACAATTATAGAACAGAATAATATGACAGATGCAATCGAAGGATCGGATATTTCACTTGTATATAAGGAAAATTCAGATATAGAGGATGCGCTGAAGAAGCAGAATGCATTTTTGTGGCCACAGGCATTTTTCTCAAAAAGTTCAGCTGAAGTCACAATTGAGGTCGGATATGATGAAGCGGCGTTGGAGTCAAAGATTGAATCCGTACAGGCTCTGAATCAGGAGCAGACAGACCCACAGTCTGCTTATCCAAAGTATGATGGGAACAGTTTTGTTGTTGAACCTGAAGTTTATGGTACGAAAGTAGATGTGGATACATTTAAGGCAAAAGTGAAGGATGCGATCACAAACTTCAAGAGTGAATTAAATATGATGGATGAGAAGTGCTATGCTATGCCGAAGTACACTTCAGAGTCTCCGGAAGTTCAGAAAGCCTGTGATGCGATGAACAATTATCTGAAAGCCAGCATCACTTATAAGATGACAAACCAGAATATGGTTGTGAACAAGGATCTGATCTCAGGCTGGGTAACATATGATGATAATATGAATGCAACGCTTGATGAGTCAAAGGTGAAAGAGTGGCTTCGTGAATTTGGAAAGACTTATGATACGGTTGGAACGACAAGAAGTATTACAACTCCGGGCGGAAAAACAGTAGACGTTTCGGGAGGTACTTACGGCTGGTCAGTTGACGAGGCAGCAGAACTGACTGCGCTTGTTGACAGCATTAAGAAAGGTGAGGTTGTCGAGAAAGAACCTGCTTATGCACAGACGGCAGCTACACATGACGCGCAGGATTGGGGAACGACTTATCTGGAAGTAGATATCCCGGCTCAGCATATGTGGTATGTGGTTAACGGAGCTGTACAATTAGAGACAGACGTTGTTACAGGACTTCCTACACCGGAGCGAGAGACACCGACAGGAGTTTATTCGATTCTTGAGATGAAGAGGGATAAGACACTGGTCGGAGAAATTAATCCTTCTACAGGACAGCCAAGTTATCGTACAAAGGTAGGATACTGGATGCGTGTGACCTGGACAGGAATCGGATTCCACGATGCGACATGGAATCCAAGCTTTGGAGGAAGCCGTTATCAGACGAATGGTTCTCATGGATGTATCAATATGCCATTAGACCAGGCGGCAAGTCTTTACGGAATGCTTAGTATGGGAACACCTGTTATAATACATAATTAATGGAAATGCAAAGATAAATATAGCCTGCCATAACTATTGGCAGGCTTTGATAGTCTGAAAACCAAAAAGAAAAGAAGAGGAAAAAGCTTATGTATGAACTTTTAAAGAAAGACGGGCGTGCGAAAAGAGGACGCTTTACAACAGTTCACGGAGTAATTGAAACTCCGGTTTTTATGAATGTTGGAACAGCAGCAGCAATCAAAGGAGCAGTATCTACAGATGATCTGAGAGGGATTAAGACGCAGGTGGAGTTGTCTAATACATATCATCTTCATGTTCGTCCGGGAGATGAAGTTGTGAAGAAACTCGGAGGACTTCATAAATTTATGAACTGGGATAAACCGATTCTGACAGATTCCGGCGGATTTCAGGTATTTTCCCTTGCAAAGTTGAGAAAGATCAAGGAAGAAGGAGTTCACTTTAATTCACATATTGATGGTCATAAGATATTTATGGGACCGGAACAGAGCATGCAGATTCAGTCTAATCTTGCATCCACGATTGCGATGGCATTTGATGAGTGCCCGTCCAGTGTGGCAGACAGAAAGTATATGACGAATTCTGTAGAGCGTACGACGCGCTGGCTGAAGCGCTGTAAGGATGAGATGGCAAGACTGAATTCTCTGCCGGATACGATCAATCCACATCAGATGCTGTTTGGAATTAATCAGGGCGGAATTTATGAGGATATCCGAATTGCACATGCACAGCAGATCGCAGAACTGAATCTGGATGGTTATGCAGTGGGTGGACTTGCAGTAGGAGAGAGCCACGAAGAGATGTACCGTATTCTTGATGCAGTGGTTCCGCATCTTCCGGAAAACAAGCCGACTTATCTGATGGGTGTTGGTACACCGGCTAATATTTTGGAGGCAGTAGATCGAGGAGTGGATTTCTTTGACTGTGTATATCCGTCAAGAAACGGACGTCATGGGCATGTATATACAAATCATGGAAAGATGAATCTGTTTAATGCCAAGTATGAACTGGATGATCGCCCGATCGAGGAAGGATGTAACTGTCCGGCATGTAGAAGCTACAGCAGAGCGTACATCAGACATCTTTTGAAAGCAAAAGAGATGCTCGGAATGCGTCTGTGTGTACTTCATAATCTGTATTTCTATAATACAATGATGGAAGAGATCCGTGATGCGATTGATGCAGGGGAATTCCAGGCATACAAGAAGAGAAAACTTGAAGGTATGGAACAGAAATAAAGATTCTGAACAAAAGATATAAAAAATGTATAAAAACATATAAAATATCCATGGAATATTAGAAAAAGACTTGAATTAAAAGCTGTTTTTGTGTATAGTGGATGTATTGTCTATTAGTATTTTGAAGGTACTGGACAGATAGCTTTAACAAATAGTCAGGAGGAAATTTCAATGGGAACAGTAGGTATTATAGTTGTTTATGCTGTTATCCTCGGTGGTATGTGGTTTCTTCTGATGCGTCCTCAGAAAAAGGAGCAGAAGAGAATCCAGGCAATGCTCGCTGATATGGAGATTGGAGATACAGCGCTTACTACAAGTGGATTTTATGGAGTTATCATCGATATCACAGATGATGATGTAATTGTTGAGTTCGGTAATAACAAGAATTGCCGTATTCCTATGCAGAAGGTGCAATCGCTCAGATTGAGAAGCCGGGTGCAGAATAAGATGCAGATAAAGACCAGAGGGAGTGATTCCTTTTGGTCTTTTATTTTACATAAAATGTGCCCGAAAAATACAATTTTCAATAAAAATACAGAGTGCCCTCTATTTTTTTATCCGAAATACTTGAAACAGTGAAAAAAATGCGGTATGATAAAAAAAGATTTTTACATTTTGGAAGGATGAGTTAGATATGGAAATGAAAATTGGAGTAATCAAGGGAGATGGAATTGGCCCTGAGATCGTAGACGAGGCAATGAAAGTTTTGGATCAGACAGCGAAAGTTTATGGTCATTCGATTTCCTATACGCAGCTTCTGATGGGAGGAGCATCAATTGATGTGAACGGAGTGCCACTTACAGAAGAGACGCTTCAGCTGGCAAAGGACAGTGACGCAGTCCTTATGGGTTCCATTGGCGGTGATGCGAAGACTTCTCCATGGTATCAGCTCGAACCATCAAAACGTCCGGAAGCAGGTCTGTTACAGCTTAGAAAGGGACTGAACCTTTTTGCTAACTTAAGACCGGCAGTTCTCTATGATGAACTGAAAGGTGCGTGTCCTTTAAAGAAAGAGATTGCAGACAGAGGATTTGATCTTATGATCATGCGTGAACTGACGGGCGGTCTTTATTTCGGAAAACGCAGTACAGAGGAGATTGATGGTGTCCTTACTGCAAAAGATGAACTTACATACAATGAAAATGAGATCCGCAGAATCGCAAAACGTGGTTTTGACATTGCAATGAAGAGAAATAAGAAAGTTACAAGTGTTGATAAAGCGAATGTACTTGACTCTTCCAGACTTTGGAGAAAAGTTGTTGAGGAGGTAGCGAAGGACTATCCGGAAGTTACATTAGAACATATGCTTGTTGACAATTGTGCAATGCAGCTTGTGAAGGATCCGGCACAGTTTGACGTTGTCCTGACAGAGAACATGTTTGGAGATATTTTATCCGATGAAGCAAGTATGGTGACAGGTTCAATAGGAATGCTTGCAAGTGCAAGTCTGAACGACACAAAATTCGGTCTGTATGAACCAAGTGGCGGTTCAGCACCGGATATCGCCGGAAAGGGAATTGCAAATCCGATCGCAACAATTCTTTCAGCAGCAATGATGCTGAGATTTTCATTTGATCTTGATAAAGAGGCAGATGCGATTGAAAATGCTGTTGCAGCAGTATTAAAAGACGGATACCGTACAATCGACATTATGTCTGAAGGAAAAGAACAGATCGGAACAGCCCAGATGGGAGATAAGATCTGCGAATATATTAAGTAATTAGCAGTTGTTACAGAAAGAGAGGATTTTAAAATGAGAAGTGATACAGTTAAAAAAGGAATTCAGCAGGCACCACATCGTTCTCTGTTTAATGCACTGGGACTTACAGAGGAGGAATTAGATCGTCCACTGATTGGTGTTGTAAGTTCTTATAATGAGATTGTACCGGGACACATGAATCTGGATAAGATCACAGAAGCCGTTAAACTTGGCGTGGCAATGGCCGGAGGAACACCAATCATGGTTCCTGCAATTGCTGTCTGTGATGGTATTGCTATGGGACATATCGGTATGAAATATTCTCTTGTAACAAGAGACCTGATCGCAGATTCTACAGAAGCTCTTGCTATGGCTCATCAGTTTGACGGACTTGTAATGATCCCAAACTGTGACAAGAATGTACCGGGACTTCTGATGGCAGCTGCCCGTGTGAATGTACCGACAGTATTTGTAAGCGGAGGACCGATGCTTGCAGGACATGTAAAGGGAAGCAAAACAAGTCTTTCCAGTATGTTTGAGGCAGTAGGTTCTTATGCAGCAGGAAAGATGAACGACGAAGATATTTGCGAATTTGAGAATAAAGCATGTCCGACTTGCGGATCTTGTTCCGGTATGTATACAGCAAACAGTATGAACTGTCTGACAGAGGCTCTTGGTATGGGACTGAAAGGAAATGGAACAATCCCAGCTGTTTATTCTGCAAGAATCCAGCTTGCTAAACATGCAGGTATGCAGGTGATGGAGCTTGTAAGAAAGAATATCCGTCCAAGAGATATTATGACAGAAGACGCAATCCTCAATGCACTTACAGTTGATATGGCACTTGGATGCTCTACAAACAGCATGCTTCACCTTCCGGCAATCGCACATGAGATTGGTATGGATTTTGAGATTGATTTTGCAAATGCGATCAGTGAGAAGACTCCAAACCTTTGTCATCTTGCACCGGCAGGTCATACTTATATTGAAGATCTGAACGAAGCAGGCGGAGTTATGCAGTTATGAATGAGCTGAATAAGAAGGGACTTCTTCACACAGACTGCATGACTGTAACAGGAAAGACAGTAGGAGAGAATATTGCCGGATGTGAGAATAAGAATCCGGAAGTTATCCGCCCAATCGACAACCCATATACTCAGACAGGCGGACTTGCTGTATTGAAAGGAAATCTTGCACCGGACGGAAGTGTTGTAAAACGTTCTGCAGTATGTGATGAGATGCTTGTACATGAAGGACCGGCAAGAATCTTCGAGAGTGATGAAGAAGCGACAGAAGCAATCAAGACAGGAAAGATCAATCCTGGAGATGTTATTGTAATCCGTTACGAGGGACCAAAAGGCGGCCCTGGAATGAGAGAGATGCTCAATCCTACATCTGCGATTGCAGGATACGGACTTGGGTCTACAGTAGCTCTTATCACAGATGGAAGATTCAGCGGAGCATCCAGAGGTGCTTCTATCGGACACGTATCACCGGAGGCAGCAGTTGGTGGACCGATCGCACTGGTAGAAGAGGGAGATATTATCAAGATCAATATTCCGGAACTGAAATTGGAGCTGGATGTATCGGATGAAGAACTGGCAGCAAGAAAAGCAAAATGGCAGCCAAGAGAACCTAAGGTTAAGACAGGATACCTCGCAAGATATGCTTCTATGGTAACATCAGGTAACCGCGGAGCAATTCTCGAAGTACCGAAGGCAAAATAAAATAAAGAACCAGGAGGAGAGTACGTCATGCAGTTAAATGGAGCAGAAATCGTGATCGAATGTCTGAAAGAACAAGGCGTTGACACTGTATTTGGCTATCCGGGTGGAGCAATTTTAAATGTATATGATGAACTTTATAAACATCGTGATGAGATCCGTCATATCCTGACTTCTCATGAGCAGGGGGCAGCCCATGCGGCTGACGGATATGCGAGAGCTACGGGAAAAGTGGGGGTCTGTCTTGCAACAAGCGGACCGGGAGCAACAAATCTTGTAACAGGAATCGCAACAGCATATATGGATTCTATACCGATTGTTGCAATTACATGTAATGTCGGTGTCCCGTTACTTGGAAAAGACAGTTTTCAGGAGATTGATATTGCCGGAGTAACAATGCCAATCACAAAATACAGTTATATCGTTAAAGATGTAACAAAGCTTGCAGAAACAATCAGAAAGGCTTTTCGTATTGCTAAGACTGGAAGACCGGGGCCGGTGCTGATCGATATTCCGAAGGATGTTACTGCGAAAGTTACAGAGTATGAGAAGGAATATCCAGGTGTATATAACCGAGAGGTAATCCATTCAGAAGAAGAGGATCTCAAGAAAGCTGTTGAGATGATCAAAGAAGCGCAGAGACCATATATTTTTGTAGGTGGTGGAGCTGTTCTTTCTGAGGCAAGTAAAGAACTTTATGAATTTGCACAGAAGGTAGATGCACCGGTAACAGATTCTCTGATGGGGAAAGGAGCTTTCCCGGGAACTGATGAGAGATATACCGGAATGCTCGGAATGCATGGAACAAAGGCATCGAACTTTGGAGTAAGTGAATGTGATCTTCTGATCGTAACAGGAGCAAGATTCAGTGACCGTGTAACCGGAAATACTGCAACATTTGCAAAAGATGCGAAGATTCTTCAGATTGACATTGATCCGGCAGAGATGGATAAGAATGTCATGATCGATCTTGGGGTAGTAGGTGATATTAAAGCAGTCCTGAAGAAAATAAATGAGCATCTCCCACAGCAGTCTCATCTGGAATGGATGAATAAGATTAAAGATTACAAGGCGAAATATCCATTAACATATCATAAGGATGTACTTACAGGTCCATTTGCAGTAGAAGAAATTTATCGTCAGACAAATGGAGAAGCAATTATCACAACAGAAGTCGGACAGCATCAGATGTGGGCAGCACAGTATTATAAATATACGAAACCAAGAACACTTTTAACATCAGGTGGTCTTGGAACAATGGGATATGGTCTTGGAGCAGCAATCGGTGCGAAGACAGGATGTCCGGATAAAATTGTTGTAAATATTGCCGGAGACGGATGTTTCCGTATGAATATGAATGAGATCGCAACAGCTGTAAGACATGATGTTCCGATTATCCAGGTTGTAGTTAATAACCATGTACTCGGTATGGTTCGTCAATGGCAGGATCTTTTCTATGATGAAAGATATTCTGCGACAGTTCTCCGTGATGCAGTTGATTATGTGAAGCTTGCAGAAGCGATGGGAGCAGTAGGACTTCGAGCTACAACACAGGAGGAGTTTAAAGAGTGCTTTGCGAAAGCATTGACATGTGGAAAACCGGTTCTGATCGATTGTATGATCGACTGTGATGATAAGGTATGGCCTATGGTTGCGCCGGGAGCACCGATCAGCGAAGCATTTGATGAGCAGGATCTGAAAGCAAAAGAAAACTAAAAATAATAAGTTTCAGTCACATAGTTGCATGGCTGGTAAATAAAGGAATATTTTATTTTTATGTGAGAAAATCTGTGAAAACGGAGTTTCTATAGATACACAATAACAGGAGGTAATTAAAAATGAGTAGAGTGTATAATTTTTCAGCGGGACCGGCGGTTCTGCCAGAAGAAGTACTGAAGGAAGCGGCAGCAGAGATGCTGGACTACAAGGGAACAGGAATGTCTGTTATGGAGATGAGTCATCGTTCCAAAGCTTTCGAGGAAATTATCACAGAAGCTGAGCAGGATCTCAGAGATCTGATGAATATTCCGGATAACTATAAAGTACTGTTTCTTCAGGGTGGAGCGTCACAGCAGTTTGCTATGATCCCTATGAACCTGATGAAGAATAAGGTTGCTGATTACATTGTCACAGGACAGTGGGCTAAGAAAGCAGCTAAGGAAGCAGAAAAATATGGAAAGGTGAATGTTGTTGCATCCTCAGCGGATAAGACATTTTCATACATTCCAGACTGCTCCGATCTTCCGATTTCAGAAGATGCAGACTACGTATATATCTGTGAAAACAATACTATTTACGGAACAAAATTTAAAACACTGCCAAACACAAAAGGAAAAGATCTTGTGGCAGATGTCTCCTCCTGTTTTCTTTCCGAACCTGTAGATGTAACAAAATATGCAATGATTTATGGTGGAGTTCAGAAAAATATCGGACCTGCTGGTGTAGTGATCGCAATCATCCGTGAAGATCTGATCACAGAGGATGTTCTCCCGGGAACACCTACAATGCTTACATATAAGACACATGCAGATGCAAAATCTCTTTATAATACACCACCGGCATACGGAATCTATATCTGTGGTAAAGTCTTCAAATGGCTTAAGAAGATGGGCGGACTTGAAGTAATGAAAGAACGCAACGAAAGGAAAGCAAAAGTTCTTTATGATTTCCTTGATCAGAGCAAACTGTTCAAAGGAACTGTTGTCCCGGAAGATCGTTCTCTTATGAATGTACCATTCGTGACAGGCGATGCAGATCTGGATGCAAAATTCGTTAAGGAAGCAAAAGAAGCTGGATTTGAGAATCTGAAAGGACATAGAACTGTAGGCGGAATGCGTGCCAGCATTTACAACGCAATGCCATATGAGGGTGTTGTTGCACTTGTAGACTTTATGAAGAAATTTGAAGAGGAGAATCTGTAAGATGTTTAAATATCATTGCCTGAATCCAATTTCTGCCGTTGGTATGAATAAACTGGATGAAAATTATGTAAAGACAGAAAATGCGGATGAAGCTGACGTGATTCTTGTCCGCAGTGCAAAAATGCATGAGATGGAATTCGGAAAGAACCTGAAGGCAATCGCTCGTGCGGGAGCCGGAGTGAATAATATTCCGCTTGATAAATGTGCAGAGGAAGGAATTGTTGTATTCAATACACCTGGAGCAAATGCGAATGGTGTAAAAGAACTTGTGATTGCAGGAATGCTTCTCGCAGCCAGAGATGTTGTTGGTGGAATTCAGTGGGTACAGGAATTCGAGGAAGATGGAGATATCGCAAAGATTGCTGAGAAGAAGAAAAAAGCATTTGCAGGAACAGAACTTTCCGGAAAGAAACTTGGTGTGATCGGACTTGGAGCAATCGGAGTTCTTGTTGCGAATGTAGCAACACATCTTGGAATGGAAGTTTATGGATATGATCCATATGTTTCCGTAGATTCTGCATGGAGACTTTCCAGAAGTATCCATCATGCAACAACAGTAGATGAAATCTATAAAGAGTGCGATTATATCACAATCCATGTACCTGCACTTGACAGTACAAAGGGAATGATTGACAAGAATGCAATCAGTCTGATGAAAGAGGGCGTTGTGATTCTGAACTTTGCCAGAGATGTTCTTGTAAATCAGGAAGATATCGTTGATGCACTTGTAGCAGGTAAAGTACACCGTTATGTAACAGATTTCCCAACAAAAGAAATTGTAGGTGTAAAAGGCGCAATTGTAATTCCGCATCTTGGAGCATCTACAGAAGAGTCAGAAGACAACTGTGCACAGATGGCTGTTGCTGAGATCCGTGATTTCCTTGAGAACGGAAATATTACACATTCCGTTAATTATCCAGATTGCAACGTGGGAACAAAAGCTGACGGAGACAGAATTACAATTCTTCACCGTAATGTGCCGAATATGATCGGTCAGTTTACAACACTTCTTGCACAGGAGAATCAGAATATCGCACTTATGACAAATAAGAGCAAGAAAGAATATGCATATACAGTAATTGATGTAGACGGAAGCGTTTCTGATGAAGTTGTAAGTAAACTGGAATCAATCGCAGATGTACTTGGTGTGCGTGTGATCAAATAAAAAGTAAATGAAGTGTAATTTGGCTAAGCTGATTTTGAAAGCTAATTTATAACGAAAAGAACAGGGTGGTTTTTCTATGTGAGAGACCACCTTTTTGTATACAATAAGTTGATAAATAAGATATGGCACAAAGCATATAAAAATGAACAGATAGTATAGAAAAGTATTACACGAAAATGGATACATTTTTAATGCAATGATATCAGCATGAAATCATCTTGACAATATTTGTATAATCGTATACAATCATACAAAAAGAGAATAGGAGGAAATCATGGAAGAATATCAGGACCGTTCTCTGGGAGGACGTGTTTTTAAGAGACTCCGTGAAGATATCCTCAAAGGCAGATACAAACAACAGGATGAACTCAGAGAGGCTACCATCGGGAAAGAACTCGGGGTCAGCAGAACTCCAGTAAGGGAAGCGTTACGACAGCTTGAATTAGAAGGTCTTGTGACGATTGTACCGAATAAAGGTGCTTATGTTACCGGAATCAGCCAGAAGGATATCTGGGATATCTATCAGATGCGTAAGTATCTGGAAGGAATGTGCGCCAGATGGGCGGCGGAACATATTACAGAAGACCAGTTAGAAGAATTAGAAGAGACTATTTTACTTTCAGAATTTCAGATGAAGAAAGAAAATGGATACAATAAAGAACAAGTAACAGGATTAGACGGAAGGTTTCATACGATATTATATGAGCTTCCGGAAGCAGGATGTTGTGTCATGTTCTCACAGATTTTCACCGATATGTTCAAATGGCAAGAAAATCCTCAATCAATGTAAAGGCAAGAGCCGAGAAGTCAATTGAGGAGCATAAGGCGATTCTTCAGGCAATCAGGGACAGAAACCCGGATCTGGCAGAACAGCTTGCAAAGGAACATATTGTTCATGTCATGCAGAACCTAAAGAAAATAGAAGAAAAACATAATCAGGAGGTAGCAAAAGATGGAAAAAATTAAGATGACAACACCACTTGTAGAGATGGACGGAGATGAGATGACAAGAATTCTCTGGAAGATGATCAAGGATAATCTTCTTGAGCCATATATTGATCTCAAGACAGAATATTATGATCTCGGCCTGGAACACAGAAACGAGACAGATGACCAGGTAACAGTTGATTCCGCACTTGCAACAAAGAAATACAAAGTCGCAGTAAAGTGTGCAACAATCACTCCGAATGCAGCACGTATGGATGAGTATGATCTCAAAGAGATGTGGAAGAGTCCGAACGGAACAATCCGTGCAATTCTTGATGGTACTGTGTTCCGTGCTCCAATTGTTGTAAAAGGAATTGAGCCTTGCGTAAAGAACTGGAAGAAACCAATTACAATTGCAAGACATGCTTATGGAGATGTATATAAAGGATCCGAGATGAAGATTCCGGGAGCGGGAAAGGTTGAACTTGTATACACAGCAGAAGATGGAAGCCAGACAAAAGAACTGGTTCATGAGTTTGATGGACCTGGAATCGTACAGGGAATGCATAATATCAATAAATCCATCGAAAGCTTTGCAAGAAGCTGCTTCTCCTACGCTTTGGATACAAAACAGGATCTGTGGTTTGCAACAAAGGATACAATTTCTAAGAAATATGATCATACATTCAAAGATATCTTTCAGGAAATCTTTGATGCAGAATATGCTGATCAGTTCAAAGAAGCGGGAATTGAGTATTTCTACACACTGATCGATGATGCTGTTGCCCGTGTTATGAAATCAGAAGGTGGATATATCTGGGCATGTAAGAACTACGATGGAGATGTAATGAGCGACATGGTATCTTCCGCATTCGGTTCACTTGCTATGATGACATCCGTACTTGTTTCTCCGGACGGATATTATGAATATGAAGCTGCTCATGGAACTGTACAGCGTCACTATTATAAGCACCTGAAAGGTGAAGAGACATCTACAAACTCAGTTGCAACAATCTTCGCATGGACAGGAGCCCTCAGAAAACGCGGCGAGCTGGATGAAAACAAAGATCTGATGGACTTCGCAGATAAACTTGAGAAAGCAACAATCGACACAATCGAAGCAGGAGAGATGACAAAAGACCTCGCTTTGATCACAACAATCGAGAATCCGACAGTACTCAATAGTGAGGAGTTTATTAAAGCAATAGCGAAGAGACTGTATTTATCGAGGGAATTTATACAATGGCTAAGTTTTTGACAGAATGGTCGCAAGAATGGGTCTACTATTACCATGGGCACCGGCCCGCTCTACCTCATCCCTTTGAAGTATGTAACATAAGAGCCAGAACAGTTACCGTGTGTGGTGCCTGTTCTGCTCTTATGTTACATACTGAACAAAGTGTATTCGGAACGCTCCTGCCTTACATGTGCCCCTGGCAACAGTAGACCCGTTCTTGCTTGCGTAGTTCAAAATTAAACTTTCTCCTACAAATACAAAATTCACTCGAAAATACAGAAACTAAAGTCAAAAGATCAAGAAATCTTCATCGACAAAGCTCTACCTTCTCCCGGCTGTTAATTCTGTATTTGTCTTCTGGATTCGTTTTGTTTTGGATAAAAACTTCTTCTTTAGATAACGTAGCGGAGGCACGTTTTATGGTTGCTTCATCCACGATTAAGGCATAAGAGCGGTTCCGAATACACTTCGTTCTGTCTGTTAGCTTGGGACAGACACAAACCACACACGGTGAGTGCTCTGTTCCAAGCGTTACAGACATTCGAAGGGATGAGGTGGAGCGGGCCGTGTGGATGAAGCAACCATAGAACGCGCTTCTGCGGATGTTAGTGCAAAAGTGGAAACTTTATTTGGAACAGAAGAATCCAAGCTCGACAAAAACAATGTCCTGTGAAAAAAATGTCAATTTGCGGAAAATATGAATTGAAATTTCAATCGTCCTAGTATATAATACAATAGGCAGAAATTTTGGTTTATTTTAAAATTATTTTATAAGTATGGAGGGCTAAAATATGAGCTACAATGCAACAGAAAACTCAGCAAGCAGACGAATTGCCACACTGCTTGATGAGGGAAGCTTTGTTGAAATTGGCGGAGCTGTTACAGCTAGAAGCACAACTTTCAACTTGCAGGAGAAGGCAGCTCCTTCTGACGGTGTTATCACTGGATATGGAGTGATTGACGGTAACCTGGTTTATGTATACAGCCAGGATGCTGACGTTCTGGGTGGAGCACTCGGAGAGATGCATGCGAAGAAGATCGCAAGAATCTATGATATGGCTATGAAGATGGGAGCACCGGTGATCGGACTGATCGACTGTGCAGGTCTCAGACTTCAGGAAGCTACAGATGCACTTGAGGCATTTGGAAGCCTTTATCACAAACAGGCACTTGCATCAGGTGTGATTCCGCAGGTTACAGCAATCTTTGGAATGTGCGGCGGCGGTCTTGCAGTTGTTCCGGGGCTTACAGATTTCACATTTATGGAAGCAAAAGACGGAAAACTTTTCGTTAATTCTCCAAATGCACTGGAAGGAAATGAGATTTCCAAGTGTAACACAGCAAGCGCTGAGTACCAGAGCAAGACAGCAGGTCTTGTAGATGGAATCGGTGCAGAGGCAGAGATTCTCGGACAGATCCGTGATCTTGTATGTATGCTTCCGGCAAACAATGAAGATGATATGTCTTATGAGGAATGCACAGATGACCTGAACCGTATCTGCGCAGACATTGCTAACGCATCAGAAGATACAGCAATCGCACTGGCACAGATTGCTGACAATCAGATTCTTGTTGAGACAAAGAAAGACTACGCAAAAGAGATGGTTACAGGATTTATCCGCCTGAACGGAATGACAGTTGGTGTTGTTGCAAACCGCTCTAAAGTATACAATGCAGAAGCTGAAGTAGAGGCTGAGTTCGACAGCGTTCTTACAGTAGACGGATGCAAGAAAGCAACAGATTTTGTAAACTTCTGTGATGCATTCTCAATCCCGGTTCTTACACTGACAAATGTAACAGGATTTGCTGCTACAGTAGAGTCAGAGAAGAACATGGCAAGCGCAGTTGCAAAACTGACATATGCATTTGCTAACGCTACAGTACCGAAGGTAAATGTAATCGTTGGTAAGGCATTCGGAAGTGCTTACGTTTCTATGAACAGTAAGTCAATTGGTGCAGATCTTGTTTATGCATGGCCAACAGCAGAGATCGGAATGATGGATGCGAAGCTTGCAGCACAGATCATGTACGCAGACGCAGATGCTGAGACTCTTAATGAGAAAGCAGCTGAATACAAAGAACTTCAGTCAAGCCCGAATTCAGCAGCAGCAAGAGGATATGTTGATGCGATCATCGAGCCGGCAGATACAAGAAAATATGTGATCGGAGCATTTGAGATGCTGTTCACAAAGAGAGAGGACCGTCCGGCTAAGAAACACGGAACGGTTTAGTGAGGTGAGGCGAAGTGAAGAAAAAAATCAGTTTATTAGGACTTATCCTCATTCTCGTTCTTAGCTTCACAGGATGTGGTAAGTCTGAGACAACAGAATATGATCAGACAAGATTTGAACAGTATGCTGAGTTTGTTGTTCAGAATTTCGAAGCGATGACAACAGAGCAGCTTGACAGCTTTTCTGATATGCGTGATCTTCAGCTTGACACACAGCTTATGAATGCAGGACTTCCGGTTGATGGAGAGGACTTCCTTACAATGATCAGCTCCTGGGAAGCAGCAGAAGAAGAGTGTGGTGCTTATGTTGAGCATGGCGATTGGACAATGGAAGTAAAGAACGATGGAGTTTCACTCACATCTGAAGCAAAATATGAAAACAGAGATGCAGACATCGTCTTCAGTTTTGACGAAAAGGGCAACATGGAGAGTATGGATGTTTCTGCTCATTATTCAACAGGAGAAATCCTTGAGAAAGCCGGTCTGAATACGGTACTTGGTATGGGAACTGTATTCGTTGTATTGATTTTCATTTCATTCATTATTTATCTGCTTGGATACATTCCGAAACTTCAGGAGAAGTTGGCAAATAAAGATAAGAAAGTGGAAGAGAAGAAGGAAGCACCTGTACAGGCAGCTCCAGCACCGGTAGCTGCAGCAGAAGATGATGCAGAACTTGTAGCAGTAATCGCAGCAGCAATTGCAGCAGCAGAGGGAACTTCTACAGATGGATTTGTTGTTCGTTCTATTAAGAGAAGAAAATCAAACAGATGGAATTAATCAGGAGGATAATTAGATGAAAAACTATACAATCACAGTAAACGGAAATGTATATGATGTAACAGTAGAAGAGAATGGTGCAGGCGCACCGGCAGCAGCACCGGTTGCAGCACCTAGAGCAGCAGCACCGGCAGCTCCGGCAGCAGCACCGAAAGCGGCAGCAGGCGCTGGAAGCATCCAGGTAAAAGCTGGAGCAGCAGGTAAAGTATTCCAGGTTCCTACATCTGTTGGACAGAAGGTAGAGGCTGGAGATACAGTTATTATCATTGAAGCAATGAAGATGGAGATCCCAGTTGTTGCCCCAGAGGCAGGAACTATTGCCAGCATTGATGTGGCAGTAGGTGATGCTGTTGAATCAGGAGCTGTACTTGCTACATTAAACTAGTAACTGAACCAGGAGGTTTTTACAAATGGAATATATTTCAAATACATTGGGAAACCTCGTAGAACAGACAGCGTTCATGAATCTTACATTTGGTAACCTGATCATGATTGCTGTTGCCTGCGTGTTTCTCTATCTGGCAATTCGCCACGAATTTGAGCCACTGCTTCTTGTTCCAATTGCCTTTGGTATGTTGCTTGTAAATATCTATCCGGATATTATGCTTCATGCTGAGGATGCAGCGAATGGAACCGGTGGGCTTCTGTATTACTTTTATCAGCTTGACGAGTGGTCCATCCTTCCTTCTCTGATCTTCCTTGGAGTTGGAGCGATGACAGACTTTGGTCCGCTGATCGCAAACCCGAAGAGTTTCCTGCTTGGTGCAGCAGCTCAGTTCGGTATTTTCGCAGCTTATCTTGGAGCTATGGCTCTTGGATTTTCAGACAAAGCAGCAGCTGCTATCTCCATTATCGGTGGAGCTGACGGCCCGACATCTATCTTCCTTGCAGGTAAACTGCAGCAGACAGCTATCATGGGACCGATCGCCGTAGCAGCATACTCCTATATGTCACTTGTGCCGATCATCCAGCCACCGATCATGAAACTTCTCACAACAGAGAAGGAAAGAAAGATCAAGATGGATCAGCTTCGCCCGGTTTCTAAGCTTGAGAGAATCCTCTTCCCGGTTATCGTTACAATCGTTGTATGTGTGATTCTTCCTACAACAGCTCCACTTGTTGGTATGTTGATGCTTGGTAACCTGTTCAAAGAGTGTGGAGTTGTAAGACAGCTGACAGAGACAGCTTCCAATGCCCTGATGTACATCGTAGTTATTCTTCTTGGTACATCTGTAGGTGCTACAACAAGTGCTGAAGCATTCCTGAACTGGAATACAATCAAGATCGTTATCCTTGGTCTTATAGCATTTGCATTCGGTACAGCTGCCGGAGTTCTCTTCGGTAAGTTAATGTGCGTCCTTACACATGGTAAGGTTAACCCGCTGATTGGTTCCGCTGGTGTATCTGCGGTTCCTATGGCAGCCCGTGTATCTCAGAAGGTTGGTGCTGAGGCAGATCCTACAAACTTCCTTCTTATGCATGCAATGGGACCGAACGTTGCCGGAGTTATCGGTACTGCAGTAGCAGCCGGAACATTTATGGCTATTTTCGGCGTTAAGTAAATTAGGAGGATAAATAAATGGCAGAAATTGAAAAAAAACCAGTTAAAATAGTAGAAACTATTCTGCGTGATGCACATCAGTCTCTGATTGCTACCAGAATGACAACAGAGCAGATGATGCCAATCGTTGAGAAGATGGACAAGGTTGGATATCATGCTGTAGAGTGCTGGGGTGGAGCAACATTCGATGCTTCCCTCCGTTTCCTGAAAGAAGATCCATGGGAGAGACTTAGAAAGTTCCGTGATGGATTCAAGAATACAAAACTTCAGATGCTGTTCCGTGGACAGAATATCCTTGGATACCGTCCATACGCTGATGATGTTGTAGAGTATTTCGTACAGAAATCTGTGGCAAACGGAATCGATATCATTCGTATTTTCGACTGCCTCAATGACATGAGAAATCTTCAGACAGCTGTAAAGGCTGCGAACAAAGAGAAAGCTCATGCACAGGTTGCAATGTCTTATACACTCGGTGATGCTTACACAAATGGAATACTGGGTAGACCTTGCGAAGAGAATCGAAGATATGGGTGCAAGCTCAATCTGTGTTAAGGATATGGCAGGACTTCTTGTTCCATATAAGACAACAGAGCTTGTTGGGGCATTGAAAGATGCAGTAAATATCCCGATCGAGATGCATACACACTACACATCAGGTGTTGCTTCTATGACATACATGAAAGCTGTAGAGGCAGGAGCTGACATCATCGATACAGCAATGTCTCCATTCGCACTTGGAACATCTCAGCCGGCTACAGAAGTTATGGTTGAGACATTCAAGGGAACACCATACGATACAGGACTTGATCAGAGTCTCCTTGCAGAGATTGCTGACTACTTCCGTCCAATCCGTGATGATTCTCTTGAGAGCGGACTGCTCAATCCGAAGAACCTTGGTGTTAATATCAAGACTCTTCTGTACCAGGTACCGGAGGAATGCTTTCCAACCTGACATCCCAGCTGAAAGAGCAGCGTTTCCACAGATACTCACCAAGTGCATCTTTTACTTCTGTCTTGATCTTGCCCCAGTCTGTAATGTTGTTCTCCAGGCAGGAATCCAGTGCGGTCTCCACAACCTGTTTTGCATGCTCCATAAGATCCTCAGATTCTCTTACATACACAAAACCTCTGGAAACAATATCCGGACCTGCAAGGACTACATTGCTGTGACGCTCCAATGTCATAACTACGATCATAATTCCGTCCTCAGACAGATGCTGACGGTCACGAAGTACGATATTTCCGACATCACCAACCCCAAGTCCGTCTACAAAGATCGCTCCTGTGTGAACGCTTCCTGTTACCTTGGCATCCTGTCCGTCCAGTTCCAGTACGTTACCGGATGCAAGGATAAAGATATTCTCCTTCGGGATTCCAAGATCCTCCACAATGTGCTTCTGTGCTGTCAGATGACGGTACTCACCATGGATTGGGATCGCATATTTCGGTTTTACAAGAGAGTAGATCAGCTTGATTTCTTCCTGGCAAGCATGTCCGGAAACGTGGACATCCTGAAAAATAACCTTGGCTCCTTTCATGGACAGCTCATTGATGACTTTGGAAACGGCTTTCTCATTTCCCGGAATCGGGTTGGAGCTGAAAATAATGGTATCGTTAGGCTTGATGGTAATCTTTTTATGGATGTTGCTGCCATACGTGAAAGTGCTGCCATAGACTCACCCTGGCTTCCTGTTGTGATCAGGACAACCTTATCATCCGGATAATTCTTCACCTGGTCGATCTCGATCAGTGTATTCTCCGGGATCTGCAGATAGCCAAGCTCAGATGCTACGGAAATAACATTAACCATACTCCGGCCTTCTACTGCGACTTTTCTTCCGAAACGGTATGCAGTGTTGATAATCTGCTGTACACGGTCTACGTTGGAAGCAAAAGTTGCAATGATGATCCTTGATGTACGATATTCGTTAAACAAATTATCAAATACATGCCCTACTGTACGCTCGGACATGGTAAATCCCGGTCTCTCTGCATTAGTGCTCTCACACATCAGTGCAAGGACGCCTTTTTTACCGATCTCAGCAAAACGCTGCAGGTCAATGGCATCTCCGAATACCGGTGTATAGTCTACCTTAAAGTCTCCTGTGTGTACCACGATACCTACCGGAGAGTAGATCGCAAGTGCAGATGCATCCTGGATACTGTGGTTGGTCTTAATGAACTCTACAGCAAAATCTCCAAGATTGATCACCTGTCCGTGCTTCACTTCCTTCATCTTCGTGGACCGCACAAGATTGTGTTCTTTCAATTTATTGCGGATCAGTCCCAAAGTAAGCTTGGTTGCATAAATCGGAACATTAACCTCTTTCAGTACATACGGAAGTGCTCCGATATGATCCTCGTGTCCGTGAGTGATCACGAAGCCTTTGACTTTTGGAAATATTCTCCTTTAAGTATGTCACGTCAGGAATGACAAGGTCAATTCCCAGCATATCATCTTCAGGGAAAGAAAGTCCGCAGTCTACAACTACAATGCTATCCTCATACTCAAAGGCAGTGATGTTCATTCCGATCTGTTCCAGACCGCCTAACGGTATGATCTTCAGTTTCGAGGATGATCTGCGGTTGTTCTTCTTTCCGGAAGGTCTGCCGCTGTTTCTTACCGGTCTCTGCATATTTCTGCTGTTATTCTTTACAGCTCCGGCTGCTGCTGTTTTCTTCACTGCTGGGCGGAAAGGTTTGTCCTGATGTGGCTTATTGTTATTATTCCCACTACGGTACTGTCTTGTCCTTGATCCAGCTTTTCTCTGTCTTGGTCCCTGTCTTCTGGAACCACCTGCGGAGTTAAAATTCCTGCCCTCCGCGTTTCTGTTGTCACCGTTGTTTTCGCTTTTCAAAAATCGCTCCTCCATTCAAAATTCACA
>ENA-OQHY01000303-OQHY01000303.1-human-gut-metagenome-genome-assembly--contig:-NODE-303-length-28530-cov-9.723445_pt1 | contig 28530 bp, 27 predicted proteins | sample MGYA00242570_ERZ504733 | MGnify/ENA primary metagenome ERZ504733 (study PRJEB26092, sample SAMD00036219) | human gut metagenome | host: Homo sapiens | study: EMG produced TPA metagenomics assembly of... | reverse complement strand
TTTGGAATTCTGTGCGGATAGTTATCTCCGGACAGTGTATAGCTTTCATGCCAATCTGATTAAATAGAAAAGAAAGACAAAGAAAGCGGTCTCTGATTTTCCCACTCCGGATCCACCGCATACAGTCAGTACGATCTTGCGGTCTGCGTCTTCTTTTTTCAGTTCTCTGATCTGTCCTAAAAGTTCTCTGAAGATCAGGTTTGCTTTGTTGATGTGATCTTCACCAATCTCGATCTTGTCTCCTGGCATGTCACCCTGTGGGATCTTCTCCGGGATCACCGGTGCAGTCCATGCAGAAGGATTTTCCACATATTTGTTCATGTTTGCCTCCTCTTGTCCGCTGCCTTCCGACAGCCGCTGAATCATTGCGTTTTCGTAACTGTTCCATACCTTCACAGGTACGGACAAAATGCATGTAAGCTCATCTTCGATGATATCATTTTGGCTTATTTGTCAGATAAAGGAATTATATCACGACATTGTGAAAAACATATCGCAATATAATCGGTGTTATTATATGCCAGATACCCGTTTTCCGTTCAATATTTCTTCAAAATATTTCTCCGTGTAATTTTTATGTAATTATTTGCTTAATATCCTTATGGTAAAATATCTCATATTTTTTTAGAGGAGGAAATCTATGAAAAAGTTTTATACATGGTATCAAAAACATATCACAGGTGCAATCTTTATCGGCCTGATTCTCGGTATTCTGACCGGACTTTTTCTGGCCGGACGATTTGAACCTGTACTGACCGTCACCAGTCTTCTGGGAAGCATCTATATGAATGCACTGAATATGATGATCTTCCCTCTGGTCTTCTGTTCCATCATCATGGGTATCACCAGTATCGGTAATGCCCGTACCACCGGAAAGATTACCGTTATTCCATGATCTTTTTCCTGTGCACCACAGCACTTGCCAGCCTGGCAGGACTGATCATCCCACGTCTGATCCGCCTTGGAAAAGGAGTTAACTTTGAGATGGCAACTTCCGATATCCAGGCTACCGAGATGACCAGCATCCTGGATACCGTAAAAAACCTGATCCCGTCCAATCCGGTAGCTGCTTTTGCCAACGGAAATATGCTTCAGGTTCTGGTATTTGCCGTTATCATCGGTTTTACCCTGTTGGCGATCAAAGAAAAAGGGGAACCTCTGTTACATCTGATTGATTCCTGTAACGAGGTATGTCTGAAGATCATCAGCACTGTGATGTATTTTACCCCGATCGGTGTCTTCTGTACCATCGTACCGGTTGTAGAAGCCAACGGAACCAAGACGATCCTGTCTCTGGCTACCCAGCTGATCATTCTGTATGTGACTTTCTACGGATTTGCACTGATCATCTACGGAGGATCCGTAAAAATTCTTGGTAAGACAAACCCGGTCAAATTCTTCAAGGCCATCATGCCTGCTGCTCTGAATGCCTTCGGAACCTGTTCCAGTTCCGCAACCATCCCGATCAGCAAACAGTGTGTGGAAGAAGAACTCGGTGTCTCCAACAAGATCACCAGTATCACCATTCCTCTGGGAGCAACTGTCAACATGGATGCGGTATCCATCCTGATGTCCTTTATGATCATGTTCTTCGCCAATGCCTGCGGTATTAACGTAAGCATCAGCATGATGATCATCATCCTGTTAGCCAACGTTCTCCTTTCTGTGGGAACTCCGGGTATCCCCGGTGGAGCCATTGCTTCTTTCGCAGCTCTTGCTACCATGGCAGGGCTTCCGGCCGGCGTTATGGGTGTCTACATCAGTATCAACACCCTGTGTGATATGGGTGCAACCTGTGTCAACGTCATCGGTGACCTGGCTGCCTGCGTGGTTCTGAAGGAGAAAATCAAGTTAGACGAATAAAATAATTAATTACATAAGTGCAGAAAACGGGATCCACCCGGACATCGAAAATGATTCCAGGTGAATCCCGTTTTATTTTCTCATTTTCTTTCAGCAGATTTTCTCCAGTCCTCTTACAATCTTTCCGATCTGCTCCATATCTACCGAAGAATAATTCATTACATACGTGTTTTCAATTCCTGTCTTCTTTTCATAGTAGAACCTGGAAAGTGGTGACAGCTTGATGCCCTGGGCTTTTGCCAGCTCTATTACATTCTCCTCCGCTTTCTCCGTTTTCAGTCTCATCAAGAAATGCACACCGGCCTCTTCCCCGGAATAGAGATTTTGTGTGACATTTTTACAGAGGAGATTATTGCTGAATATAATTCCATAACAAGGTTTAAAATAGAACGAAAAAACGTTAGCCGAGAATAATAATATTCTAGAGAGTAATAAAAAAAAAATTTAGTTGGATTATTTAATAAAATTCAACAGTTGTCGATTAAAGGAAGGGACATTGTTATTGAGCAAAAGCAGCGAGAGTGTCCATTATGTCATATGGAATATCAGGATTATAATGAATTATTGGACAGAATAAGTGCAACCACAGAAGAAAATATTGAATTGGTAAAAATTGATGAACAAATTCAAAAGACCAAAAAAGAGAATGGGAAATAGACAAAGAATTAAAGACGTTATGCGAAGATACAGAAAGTCAGATTTTATCTATTAGTAATACATATAAAGCCAAATATATGGAAGAAACCAAAAAAGTAAAAAGATTGGAAACAGAGGCAGAAACATGGGAAAGAAATCTAAATACTGCACAATATGTCTACAAAACGTTAGAAGAAAAGTACAAACAGGAAAAACTTGATATTTCTGATAGCATTCAATTAGAAAATAATGAGGTGAAAATTGAAGAAGAAAGGACAAGAATAAAAAAAGATATAGATAAAGTATCGGATAGTATGAAGGAGGAAAAAAATAAACAAAAAGAATTCGAACAGCAATTTCAAGCCTATGAGTTGAAAATTTTGGAGATTAAAGAGGCTAATAATAGAATTAATGCAGAGAAAATATATATTGAAATAAAAAAGAACCTGGAAAATAAAAAATTTTTTGATTTGAAATATAATTATCTTGAAATGAAATCTATAATTGAGGCTTCCAGTAAGGAATTAGAGCATCGACAAGATAATTTAGATAATGAGTTAACAAGTTATCATTTGGAAGATATGTGTTCAAAAGATGAGTATTTATTAAAATTAAATGAATGCTATAAGGAAATGAACGAACTACAAGTTGAAATTTCAAGTTATCTTCAGAGATGTGAAAAATTGGTGGGTACAACGGATAAAGAGCAATTATTTGCACAAATAAATCAGGTTAAAAAAAAATTATTATAACAAATTAGAAGTATCAGTGAAAAAATTCAAAGTGAAACATCTATTCTTATAGAATTGAATGGATTAAAAGAACAAACAATATGGTTGAATAGAAAACAAAGTTTGGAATTGAAAAAAGCGAACTTGGATTATTTGGATAAACGTATGGAAAAATTAGAGGAAAGCAAGAACTATGTAGAAGATTATATAATGAATAAGACAAATGAATATTTTAATTCTGATATAATTAATCAAATATATAACAAAATTGATCCTCATCCTATGATGAAGCATATCAAATTCATAACGGAAAAAGATAATGATGGATTAAAGACACATATATATAACAATATGAATGATCTGAAACTGATAAAATGTCGCCAGTTGTATATTTGAGCTCAGCTCAGGTAAATATTTTATCATTATGTATTTTTCTCTCCAAGGTATTGAGTGAAAAAAATACTACCTTTAATACAATTTTTATTGACGATCCTATTCAGCATTTGGATGGAATTAATTTGTTATCATTTATAGATGTATTGAGAACCATTACAACAGATTTTGAAAGACAAATCGTTATTTCAACACACAATGAACAGTTTTATAAACTATTGAAAGTTAAAATGGATGAACGGTATTACCCATCAAAATTTATTGAACTAACAAGTACGGGAAAGATTAAATGGTAAGTGCAAAATAATTCAACGGATTGCATAATTTCAAAAAAAGATTAAGAAAATCTGCGTTTTCCAATTGCTGCATCAAAAAAGCTTTTGCGGGTAAAATGTTTCGGAAATTTTGAAGTGTTCTGTGAGGGAGTGCCTGCAGCCTTTGGACGGACAAAAGCAAAAGAAGTTTTTGCCTATCTGGTGGATCGGCACGGTGCCGGAATCAATACCTGGGAGCTTTGTGCAATGCCGGGGAAGTATTTATCAACAGCCGAAACCTGTTTGCCATAGATCCGGATAAGCTCGACTGCGATTATTATCGGTATTTAGAGCATGATCCGGAAGCTATAAAGGCTTATCACGGAGAATATATGAAACAACACAGCTGGGCGGAGAAAAGATTAGAGGGATTCCTTTAAAGTCTGAATCTGCGCCATGGAAAGCCCGGTGATTTCCGAAATTTCTGCATCGGAGTATTTTGTGGAAGCAAGCATCCGCCGGGCTGTGTTCTCAATACCTTGAGCAACACCCTGTTCAATCCCCTGCTCGATCCCTTGTTCAACACCGCGCTGAATACCAGCCTCAAGTCCCTCGCGGTATTTTTCATCATAAGCCATCTGCAGCGTCATATAGTCAAGCCTCCATTTCTCATTGCGTTTGGCGGATTCCACAGCTTCGGAGAGATCCTGCGTGAAAGCATCCTCCGGTTGCCTGCCGTCAATAAAGTTAAGCAGCCGTTTCAATTCCGGCCGTACATCATCAAAGATTCCCTTTGTATTTAAAATAATTTTCTGTGTGCCATCGTTAAGCAGCAGATCAGGATCTTCTACGCAGCGGTTTGTAAAAGTATAGATATGTCTGCCAAGCTGAAACGGATCAAATGTGCAGACGAAAATCACAAAGCTCTGTTTTAACTGCATATAGTCCATGCCTTTGTCAAGCTGGTACATAAAATCATCACTGATGGTAAGGTCTTCGAACTTTTTGCTGATATACATGTTTCTTCTCCTTTGTAGTGATGGAGAGGAAAATGTGTATGATCCAGCGGCTGTTCCTTTATTCGAATTGTAACATGCAAGCCCCCAGCTTTCAATATCCGAAATAAAAAACAGCAGTACATTTTCGGATGCGGAAATGCTTCTTCCGATTGTCCTGCAGATACCAAGAATATCAGCGCAGAGGGGATCTCCTATACCAAGGTGGCACCGACAACCGAAAAAGAGGGAAGTATTTCAGGAGTAGTAAGACTGACCGTCAATGGAGTATCCGAGGAAGTGCCATTCTCTTACACCATCGCAAAATTATCGAAACAGGACAGCACAGGAAACAGCACAAAAGAGTCATTTCCATATATCATTGCCACTGCTTCTTCTGCAAAGTTTGGAAACCCGGATTGTTTTTTATATAGAAGCGATTCCTGCATTGAAAACACACCCAAAATATGCTAAAATTTAAGGGAAAACTGCGAAATAACAAGGGCACAAAGCCTTTTGATACAGGAGGAAAGTATACAATGGAAAGTTATAAGAGTGAGTTTATTGATTTCCTGCCTGTCCATTTTTTATAGACCTCGTGAATGCCTCAAATGCTTGATTTTACAGGCTTTGAGGGCATTTTTAATTTGAAAGGAAACTATCGTAAAATGGTGTGATTTGATGAAAAAAGTGTGTAGTAAAGTGTGTAGTAATTCGTAGGAAGGATACGTCAAATATCACGAGTGGCAGTGAAAGCTTACCAAGGAAAATATAACAACTTTTGTGAAGAAGATAGTGATATACACAGATAACAGTGTGGAGATTGTATGGAATTTTAAAGAGATATGATTGTGAAAGAGGTTATTAAAATTTCACAAATTAATTAGTAGGCAGGAGGTGTTTTTTCGTGTATACTATAACCAGAGGTCAGAAATACAGGAAGAACACCGAAGAGATTTGGAGGTGATAAGAATGCTGACAAAGCAACAAAAACACGAGCAGGATATGCAGAGAATAAGAAAATTTCGCCTGTTTGATGACGATTTTTTGAAGAAATGCTTTGAAGATCATGATGAATGTGCGGAGCTTGTTCTGCGTATTATAATGAATAAAGAGGACCTTAAGGTTCTTCATTCTAAAACGGAATATGTCATCCAGAATTTGCAGGGGCGTTCCGTTAGGCTGGATGTAAAGGCTACGGATTCTGAGAATAAGGAATACGATATAGAGGTGCAGCGAGCGGATAAGGGAGCAGGACGAAAGCGTGCAAGACACAACAGCAGTATGTTGGATGCCAATGCACTTGCACCACAGGAAGATGTCAATTTTCTTCCGGAAACATATGTGATATTTATTACGGAGCATGATGTGATAGGAAAAGGAGAGCCGATATACAGAGTAGAGAGAAAAATTCTGGAAACCGATGAATTTTTTGATGACGGTTCCCATATCCTGTATGTGAATGGAGCATATCGAGGAGATTCGGATATCGGGAAGCTGATGCATGATTTTTCCTGTACCGATGCGGATGATATGTTTTATGGAAAACTGGCAGACAGAGTCAGATACTTCAAGGAAGATGCGAAAGGAGTTGAGAGTATGTGCAAAGCAATTGAAGAAATGAGAAATCAGGAGCGTGAAGAAGTAACACGTGAGTTCATTGTTCGTATGATTCGTGATGGCGAAACATCCGTTGAGAAAATGGCACGTTATTCCGGCTTGTCTTTGGATGAAGTGAAAGAAATCGTAAAGCAGGAAGCAGTTCTTGCCTGATTATAAGATGTGCGTATGGAGCAGAGAAATCTGCTCCATATTTGTTGTAAAGGAAGAAAAATAATTCTATTAATTAAAATCTATTATATCTTAGGTTATAGAAAAATGACATCAAAAATTTCTAAAGAAAATGTTGCCAACTACTTGACACAAGAGGGTCGAAGAAAGCCATATACAGAGTCTTATATATGTTATTAGAGGAAAACAGGTAATGCTCGATAGTGATTTGGCAATTTTGTATCAAGTTGAAACAAAAACTTTTAATCAGGCTGTAAAAAGAAATATTGAAAGATTTCCTGAGAATTTCAGGTTTCAACTAAAAAAGGAAGAGTACGACTCTTTGAGGTCACAATTTGTGACCTCAAAAGAAGGGAGAGGTGGAAGAAGATATCTGCCATATGTTTTTACAGAACAAGGTATTGCAATGCTTTCTGCGGTGCTGAGGAGTGATATTGCAATACAAGTCAGTATCAGGATAATGGAAACATTTGTTGAAATGCGTAAATATATGGCAAACACGTCACTTTTGTATGATCGCATGAATGCAATAGAAGAAAGACAGATAACTTATCAAAATGAAACAAATTTGCAGCAAAGACATAAAAGAACTATATTCCATGTGAAGATGGAGTTCTTTTATGTCCGGGGGTCTCGGGGGCGAAGCCCATGAGCAGGTAGCACCGATGGTAAAGACAAAGAGGCGGAAATAAAATCAGGGTACCGGAGGGGACCCTGATTTTATTTTTGACGAGTTGGCAAGCCAGCGGTACTACCTGCCTATATCATCCCCACCACATCGGAAAGGGAATAGAAGATTTCAGTAAGTAGTAGAGATGTGGGAAAAGCAGTCCGAAGCGGTAAGCGAAGGGCTGCTTTTGTCTGTCTGACGGAGTCTTTTTCCGGCGGGCAGACCTGTGGGGATGATGTGCCCTGCTGACGAAGCATCGCTTACACCAAGGCTACGAAGAATTACCCAGACGGATGCAGATGATAGCAATTCTTATGGATTCTGTAGCTGTAGCAGATACAGTCCAAGCTATATCTGCAACCAAGTGGCTACAAAGCAGAGCAACAGTAGTGCCACAACACGGTTATGACACTGCAATTTACCGGGGCAGACCACAATTTCTATTAATATCTAGCTGAAATCTGGTGAAACAGTAGCCAAAACACAATAACTGAATACAAAAATACCAAAAAGCGAAGCCATGAAACAAATGGAAGAAAAGGCAGCAATGCCAATTCAACCAATGAGTTTTGTGGCTTTTTTATTACAGATAAAACAAGGAGGGCACTATGGGGAAACGAACAAGAGACGAGGTAATCTACTCCCGTGTGGATTACCGTGTAAAGCAGGAATTTGAATTGCAGATGAAGGAAAGCGGAAATAAGACTTCCGCTGATTTCATCGACTATCTGCTCCGTGTAAACAAGGGCAGGCAGATTGACGGAACAACATTAAAGCAGTTTATGGAAGTATGAATGAGGTCTGCTACGAACTGAAAAAGCAGGGTATCAATATCAACCAGTTAGCAAGGAATATCAATGCCTATCCGGATTTGATCTCGATGACAGCATTTGAACCGTTCCAAAGAGTGTTCCGGCAGTTGGAAGACTCGGTATTAAAGCTATATGAAAAGGTGGTGAGTTAGATGGCAGTATATGGAAATGTCAATGTAAAATATGCTCCATGCAAGTCTGTGGCACAGCTTCACAGTGCCGCAGATTATATTCTGGGGAAAAAGAAGGAACAGCTAAGTTCCGGTGTTATCAAGACAAAGTCGGAGTTATATAATGCCTTTGGCTGCAATCGGGATAACTTTGCAAACAGTGTCCTTATGACAAGGAAAATGCATCAGAAGAAGTACAGCCGGTTCTTCCCAAGGGACATTCTTGCACAGAAGCTGTCCATATCCTTTCATCCGGAGGACAATGATAAACTGACTTATGAAGATGCTTACAAGATAGCGGAGGACTTCGCTCATAAGTTCTTCTGGAAAAAGGGTTTTGAGGTATTGTTTGCAGTGCATGTGGATACGGAGCACGTTCATGTTCATTTTTTGGTAAATAACTGTAACCAGAAGGACGGCTCGTCTTTTCGTACATAGATGGAATTGACCATGCATCCTCATCGTACCATATAAAAGTCATCCGTTAGCATAGGTGCAATATCGGTAATCAACATAGAACAGTTTATGACCTTATCAATACAGTGTATACAGAATGGAGGAAACAGAATGGATATGGAAGCAGGAAAAAACTTACCAATGAGGAGGTCATAAGAGAACTTCTCGAATTATTAAGGAAGAATGCCATGAAAGAGCAGGCAAATGATGTATTTGAGATGCATTTGAGGCTAGAGATGTGGATGAGGTGAAGCAGGAAGCGGCACATAAGGAAGTATCGAAGGTAAGAGAAGATAAAGCCAGATGGTAGTGAGGACGTGGGAGAAATTCTGCGTCCTTTTTTTACCGATTTGTTGCAATACAGAACATTAATTTGATGTACAAGGGATGATTATTGGACAGTATAAAGTGCTATAAATAAAGCATAAGGAACAGATGCATGATAAATGAGTTAAATAGAACATTTACGGAGGTGGCAGTTATGCATATATTGGCGTTTATTTTAATATTTGTTGTTGGTTCAATCATTGCCGCTTGTGATGGGGATTATTCAGGAATAGCTGCAATCGGTAAATTTGTAGGATTTTTTGTATTGCTATTCGCAGTATTATGGTTATTTACCCAGCCTGTTTTATTAATAATTGCTATTATAGTACTGGTTTTAATTGTGATATGCTGCTCTGCAAAGTAGCAAATACAGATAAAATATAATAGTGTACCGACATTAGGACTTGCAGGAATGAAGGAACTTCTCTTATATGGTTATTTATGGTATCATATAAGAGAAGTTTTTAGTTTTATCGGGGAGTTTGGAGGTGCTATATGCCTAAATCATCAAATCAGAAATTGAAACTGATATATCTTATGAAAATTCTTCTGGAGCGGACTGATGAAACGCACAGTATTACTATGCCGGAGATTATAGATGCACTCGCTGCGTATGATATAAGTGCGGAGCGCAAAAGCTTATATAATGACATTGAAAATTTAAGAGTGTATGGTCTGGATGTTATAGGAACGCAGGAAGACAGGACATATTCCTATCATATAGGTAACAGACAGTTTGAACTTGCAGAATTAAAATTATTGGTTGATTCTGTGCAGTCTGCAAAATTTATCACAGCCAAGAAGTCAAATGAGCTTATAAAAAAGATAGAAGGATTGGCAAGTAAATATGAAGCATCGCAGTTACACAGACAAGTATTTGTGGCTGGTCGTGTAAAGACGATGAATGAGAGCATTTATTACAATGTTGACAGGATACATACGGCAATAGCAGAAAATTCGAGGATAACATTCCAGTATTTTCAGTGGAATGTTGACAAGAAGATGGAACTGCGTCATGATGGAGCACTTTACGAGGTTAGTCCATGGTCATTATCCTGGGATGATGAAAATTATTACTTAATTGCGTATGACAGTAATGAGGGAATAATTAAACATTTTCGTGTAGATAAAATGCTTTATATCAAGTCAAATGGTAAGGGAAGAGAAGGAAGGCAGGCATTTAAATCATTTGATATGGCTGCATATGCCAGCAAAATGTTTGGCATGTATGGAGGCAAAGAAGAGTGGGTGCGCATTGAGTGCGACAATTCTTTTGCTGGTGTAATGATAGACCGCTTTGGTAAAGATGTATCAATGATCAGATTGGATGATAAACGCTTCATAGTCAATGTAGAGGTTGCAGTCAGCAGTCAGTTTCTGGCATGGATCATAGGTCTTGGAGAGGGGGTAACACTTGCAGGACCGCAAAATGTGGTTGAAATGATGAATGCTGAAATTGACAGATTGATAAAACAATACAAAAAGTAAGAACAAAAATTCGATATGCAAGGTGTGTTTATGGGACACCTTAGTTTTTATAATAAGAATCAGATAAGAGATAAACACCTTTAATTGAAAAACTTAACGCAACGAAATTATTGTAATTTGGAGAAATCCGTTGCAATAACTATTGCAGAAGGAGGTATTTTGTGTGATATGATTCGATGTGATTACTATCTGCGGTTAGGAGTCAAATGAGTAATTACAATCGAATAATTTTAAAAGAAAGAGTGAGGATTGAAGCTGGTATATATGCTAAGAAATCATTTGGTGAGATAGCTGAAGAACTTGGTAGAAGTACATCCAGTATCACAAGAGAAGTAAGGCAAAACAGAATAATGGTCAAGTCACCTTATGCATGTGGAACTGACTGTGTGTATCCCCCGAATTGTAGGAAGACAGGTCTTTGCGGAGATGAGTATTGTACCAAGAGGTGTTGGACATGCACAGAGCATGATTGTACGCAGTATTGCGATCGATGCGTTACACATACCTGCAAAAAGACAGAGAAGGCACCGTTTGTATGTGATTCCTGTAGTGAGAAGAATAAGAAAGCATGTAAGTACAATAAGTATTATTACATTGCAGAAAAGGCTGATGCAAAGGCGAAAAAGGTCCGTTCAGAATCGCGGGAGGGTATTCGCTTAACACCACAGGAATTAAAAACTTTAGATGAAGTTTTATCACCGCTTGTTCGCTAGGGACAACCTTTATCCCACATATGCAATACGCATAGTGAGGAAATCAAAGTGTCAGAAAGAAGCATCTATAATTACATAGAAGCAGGCGAATTAAGCATTTGCAACTTGGATTTGAGGAGCAAAGTGAAATACAGGAAACGCCGTAAGAAGCAGACAGAAATCAAGTGCAACAAATTCAACTACAGACAGGGTAGAACGTACGAAGATTTTCAGAAATACATGGAAGAACATCCTGATATACCAGTAGTAGAAATGGATACGGTTAGAGGACTTAGAACCAAGGAACAGGTGCTGCTTACCATTATGTTTAATAGTAATTCTGTAATGCTGATGATTCTGATTGAAGATGAAACAGAGGAATCAGTAACAGAAGTATTTGATAAGCTTACGAAAGCATTAGGTATTAGGAGATTCAGAAAACTGTTTCCGGTGATTTTAACGGATAACGGACGTTGCTTCAAAGATGCTATGGCACTTGAATATACGAAGAATGGTTCGCGCAGAACAAAGATTTTCTATTGCGATCTGCAAGCTTCGTGGCAGAAACCTCACATCGAAAAGAATCATGAATTTATAAGATATGTTATTCCAAGAGGGAAAACCTTTAAGGGTTATACGCAGGAAGACATGACTTTAATCGCAAATCATATCAACAGTACAACAAGACCGGGACTGGGATATAAAAGTCCATACGAGCTTGTGGAAACTGAAGAAATGAAAAAACTGTTGGAAGTGCTTAACATGTCACAAGTCCCCGCAGACGAGATATGTTTAAGTCCAAAGTTACTAAGTAAAGAATAGGAATGAAAAGCAGATAGTTAATCATCCATAATCAATACGAAGTGGGTTGCATTAACTTTTGCAGAAGAAAATGCGAGCCGCTATTTTAGCATGTAAACAATTAAGCCATTTTCAACAGTTTTAATCGGATTATATCACACAAAATACCAGAAAAACAGAAAATACATTAATTAATGTGTTGGAAAACTTTATGATTTTGCACTGAGTTTTTCATTTAAGGATGGGGAAGTGACAACTTTTTCTGTTCTGGCTTTTTTTAAATAAAAACGAATCCCGTTGTGCGAATTGTGCAAAAAAAGAAATCGAATAAGAAAAAAATTGGTCAAACTGAGCAGAAAATGATTGATTTTGTGCCGACTTGGGGCTACAATAATATTTGGTGTATTTTATGTTTTTAAATCTTTAGCGAGGAAGAAATATGGAGTACTTATCAATCAGTCAGGTGGCAGAGAAATGGGGTATTAAGCAGCGTAGGATCAGAAGGCTATGCGAGGAAGGAAGGATACCTGGTGCTCACAAGATGGGAGCATACTGGTCTGTTCCTGCTGATGCTGAGAAACCAAAAGATGAACGCATCAAATCTGGGAAGTATATTTAAGAAGAACCAATAAAATACAGAAGCATGCCGGGAGATGATTTACCAATGCCAATTAAGATATGGCCAAATGACTTTGAGCGAAAAGAACATATTTATGCCGAGGAAAGATTCCTTTTGAGAAATGCCTTGAAGAATTTCAAGGAAGGCTGCTTTGTTACCGGAATTGATCCTCTTGGGTTTTGTACCGAGCAGGTTCATATGGGGATGTATATTTCTCCAGAGCAGGGATTAATTACATTCTCTATTGTGCAGAACAAAATTGATGCTACACAGGTACCTATGCTCCAAATGGCAGCTGAAAATATAGAACAATCAATTTATGAAAGATTGGTCAATTCAAAACTGCTTATAGTTCGCCATAATGAGAAGAAACTTTTAAAGTTTCCTTATAAGCATATTTATCTTTTTGTAAATGAGGATGTGCCGGTAAACTCTGTTGATGCAGATGCGTTGACTTCGTTTGCACCTTATTCTGCAATTAGATTTTTTATACCAACGACTGCAAAGAACCGTCCGAAGTTTGTGAAGGATCTTCATATATTTGAAAATATAAGGATGCCTTATGATTCCAATTTTAAAAGGATTACAGAGGCAGAATCGTTGGCAATATTTGAACGACTTGCTCCCGAATATACTGTTGTCATGAAAGAGAGGGAAGAAGTCTATGTGCCGGAAATTGAAGATGAACTTCCGGCTGAAAGCGAAGAAATTACAGGCGACGAAGTTGAATACAGGACGTTTTATCTGGACGATTATCAGGTCGGACAGATAAATGATATGGGTAGAGGACACAGGGTAATACTAGCAAATGCCGGAGCAGGCAAAAGTGTATTACTCCTTTCAAAAGCATTTAAATACACAGGAATGTATAAGGGAAGTAATGTCCTCTTAACTTGTTTCAATAACAACCTTGCTGATTCCTATAGGTTTAAAAAGTCATGTGCGGCAATGACTGGACATGATAGAAAACTATACATCCTGACCTTACATAGACTTGTAGCAAAGTTGTTTAAGGAATGTCTTGGAAAGACAATTGATGAATATGCTACTGATGAGGAAATAGAAGAATGTATAGCAGCTATTAAAGATGGACGAATAAAAATTCGTTTCAAGGCAATATTCATTGATGAAGTACAGATATTTACACCGTTGTGGCTGGAACTGTGCTATTCGTTGCTTGAAAGTTCACAGGAGTCGCTGTTCTTGATGGCTGGTGATCTGAATCAAACAGTTAGAAGCCAAAGCCGAAGAGGAGACGCTCCATGGAAAAAGATTGCTGACGGTAAGTTGGACTTTACCGGCAGAGTTAAATACATAGAAAAAAATTATAGGAATAGTCCGGAGATAAGTGGATTTCTTAATAGAATGCTGACTTATATGAACAGCAAATTAAGTGAACTAGACATGATTAATCTGGACGAATTCGAATATGACACTTTTGAAAATGGTGACAGCAAAAACGTTGCACTGAAAATAACAACGGAAATTAATAGAGGTCAGATAAAAGACGTTGTTATCGGAGCAATTCATGAGATAGCAGATAAATATCATATTGGATATTCAGAAATTGCTGTGTTATATCCCCAGAAAGGAAATCGCCTGTTCAAATATAACTTTTTGTATTGGGTGACTGAGGGGCTTAAGCAGGATCAAATTCAGTTTTCAATTATTTCAACACCAGAAGATGGTCAGAAGGTCAAGTACAGCGATACAAGAGGAGTGGTCTTGTCTTCAATTGATTCGTCATTGGGACTTGATTTTAGAGCAGTGATAATAGCTGGGCTGTATCCGTTTAATTATGTTTTTGATTCGAACAGCAATGCCAAGAAGTTGTCCAGCTGGGAAACGGTCGGGAAATTAGAACCTGACGTAAAAGAAAATGTTCAGGTTGAAATGCGTAAACTATATACAGCATGCTCAAGAGCACGAGAGGTTCTGTATGTCTTGAGCGACCTGACACCGGGAACGATTATGGATGATATCATCAAGAATGGAGAAAAGTAATGAAGGATTACAACGTTGTTGCTGAGTATATATCCCGAAAATATATTAAGAGAATATCTGGTCGTGACTTTCCAGAACGTGTTGTAGGTGACAATCCGGAATTAACCGTCATGGTCGGAACACTTGCTGAAGAAAGAGTAGAGCAGGCGTTTGATGATGGTTATAAAGAAGACCTGACGAGGCAGTTTGAGAGTATTCCATCAATCAGTCTATCATTCAGATTGATAAGAATGCTTCGGGAAAGCTGAAAATAGTTCCTCGTGGTCTGCTGTTTTATACTGTTCTTCCACAGTTCGAGGAGATAAGAGATTATATAATGCGCATATGGTCTGAAAGAGATCATATGGTATATAGCAATATTCAGGAGCTGTTAGATAAATATCCAAATGAACACTATGAGTTACCACAGGTTTATAAGAAAGTTGAAATAGAAAAAGTTCTTGGTGAAGGAATAGAAATCTCGTTAGAGAACCTTAAAGCGGGTAAACAGCACCTTGAAGAGAGAATATCTGAACGACTGAATCTTGTAGCTGGTGAAATCAGTGAGGAGATCTGTATAGTGCGTGATGCAGATATATATTTTAATGACCTTGTTGACGAAGACCACTTTAAATTAAAATGTTCTGCCAAGCCTGAGGCGGTTAACGCTCATTGGGCAATAGACATCCTATTGCTTGTATCTGAAGATGAAGATACGAAGTATGTAACTTTACAGATGGTAAATAACACACCTAAGTCCGACCGGCAGAACATCGGATACCTCCCGAGAATATTTGATGCAGGCATGGATGTAATTGCGGAGCCTGATGTGGAATTTAAGGAAATTGATCTCAAATATTTTAAGAGCAGTTTCAAGAAGAGAGAGGCTGTATATGCAGTTGCTGAAAATGCATCAGTTGAATATGACAAGGAAAAGAACAAGCTGACCACGGTAAACATTCCTGTTTACTATCAGGAACGTACTGTTACGACTGATAAATATAAGGCATATACAAGGTTTGATGCGCTTATTGAAGATCCGGTTAAAAATCTGAAATATATTTTATCTGAACTGAATAAAGACTTTGATGCCTGTCAGAATGAATTTGATGAAGTAGAAGGACTGACGGAGGTAGCAAAGGACAAATACAGAGAAGCACTGTCAAATTATAAAAGCGAAATAGCGCGATTTGAATCAGGCATACAGCAGATTGAGTATACAGACTGGGTTCGTAAGGCATTTCTGTACATGAACAAAACTTTTAAGCTCAAAATAGGAAATGATACTCGACCTATTGAAGGCTGGAGACTTTTTCAGATTGTCTTTATTGTATCAATGATCTGTGAAGTCATTCGATGCGAATACAAAGATGATGACGATCCATCGATGAAGGCAGCAGATCTTAATGTTGCAAACTTGCTGTATTTCCCTACAGGTGGCGGAAAAACAGAAGCCTTTCTTGGAATTACAGTATTCTCCATGTTTTTCGATAGGTTGAGAGGAAAGAATGAAGGGGTTACTGCAATTTTAAAGTATCCACTGAGACTTCTTGCAGTCCAACAGCTTGAACGTGTTTTGACCGTCATAATGAAGGCTAACATTATCCGCGAACAGGAGCATTCACTTTCGAATACAACAAGGTTTGCTTTGGGATTCTATGTTGGTAAAGATAATACTCCGAACAGAATTGATCTATACGAAAAATTAAGTGATAGAGGACAGAAGAATGCCAGCAGACAGCTGATACTTGATAGTGATCAGGATACGCTAAATGATTATTACAGATTTATAGACAGCTGCCCTGTTTGCGGCAAGAAGATGGTAAATGTTCGTTTCAATAAGGAAGAATGGCGGTTGGAGCACGTATGTGACAATGCTAACTGTAGCGTAAAGGAACTTCCGCTTTACATTGTCGATAATGAAATATACAGATATCTGCCTACTGTAATTGTAAGTACTATTGATAAGATGGCTATGGTGGGCCTGACGGAAGAATTTAAGGCACTCTTTGGACAGGTAAAAAATCGTTGCCCAATACATGGATTTACAACAACCTCCAAATGTCTGTGTGCAAAGGCTGGCTGTAAAAATACAATAGAAAAGATACAACCGTTAAAGGATCCAATTCCTACATTATTTATTCAGGATGAGTTGCATTTGGTTAAAGAGAGCTTGGGAACATTCGATTCCCATTATGAATCATTCCTGAAGTATTATGCAGAGAATCTAGTTCCACAGGAGCAAAGAAAGAAGATCAGATACATAGGTGCAACGGCAACAATTTCTATGTACAAAGAACACCTTGGAAATTTGTATCACCTTGAAGGCGAAGGCAGGAGATTCCCATGCGAATACCCATCTGTTCAGAATGATAGAAACTTCTATTCTTCAATAGACAAGAATGATATTACACGAATCATTATGGGCTATGTTCCTTATGGAAGATCTATCACTGACAGTGTATGGCAGTCAGTACTAGAGATGCGCTTGATTGTGTATGACATGATGACTCATGTTGAGAATTATATTGAGCCATTAAAGAAAATGGGTTATGAAGGCGATGAAAACAGTCTCAAGGAAGAACTGTATGATTACTGGATCGAGCTGGTATATAACAAAGTCAAGAATGATGTAAACAACTTATATAATGCTTTCCAGAATCAGGCGAATAACTACCTGGAAGATAAGGGGATACCGCTCTTTGATCCGGAATCAATGACAAGCGACACTGATTTCCAGCAGGTCAGGAAGACATTGTTTGAAATACAGGAAAACAGAAGAAACCTTGAAGCGAAAAATTTGCTCCTTGCTACAAGCACCATATCTCATGGAGTGGATGAGGATTCATTTAATGTTATGTATTTCTTCGGTATTCCAAATAATAATGCTGAGTATATTCAAGCATATTCGAGAACTGGACGTAGGCATACGGGAATTGTTTTGGATCTTATCCGTCTGACCAGAGTGAGAGACAGGTCATATTTGAAGAACTTTGTGATCTTCCATCAGAACAAAGACGATCTTGTTGAACCTGTACCGATTAACAGGTGGGCAAAAATGCTGTTTATTGCACATTGCCGGGGCTGATTGTTGGAATGCTGTATCAATACATTGCTTTGCAGAAGAACATAGAAAATGTTTACAGTGCAAGTACATGGAAGAAACTTCTGGAAGAGGAAGAACTGGATGTTGTGGAGCTGACAAGGCATTTAATAAGTGCATATGGTTGTAACGATAGTGAAAAAATGTCAGATGCATACAAAGAGGCAATTACCAATGAAACTCTTGCCATTATGAACGGAATTAAGAACGACACACTTTTACCTAATGAGTTTATTTCAGACACCATTAAAAAGTATTCACATGGGCATAGAAAACCGATGTCCAGCCTTAGAGATACGGAAGAGTCTGTGACAATTAGGATCGATTGAGGGTGGTATCAATATGAGTACAGAGATGAGTAGAAGTAAAAGTCAGGCAGTATATAGCTTCCTGCCCCATATGTGGGTGGCAAGCCGTGGTGATGCACAAAGCGTTACTGCTGAGATAATCGGCTGGAATTACCTCAAGATGGATAACATCTATCAGAATTTTATTGAAGGAGAGATTAAGAGGCAGATCCGCTTATTTGGTAATAGAGGTGGTGATATATCATCTTTTAATATCAATGATGGTGAGCATAGTTTTACGATTGTTGAACCTGCAATGAATGATACCGTTCAGGATATCACAGGCAGGAAGTCTCCGCTTGTATTCTACTGCAACAGTTGTCATCGCGCGTTTGAAGAACGCAATCCACAGGATATTGATCTGGCACACTGGGAGTGCCCCAATTGTCATAAATCCGGTGTAAAACAGTTGCAGATGATATATTCATGTGAATGTGGTCATGCTGAACCGGTAAAGATTCCTTATGTGAGAAACGGATCAAAAGATATTCAGTACAGACCAAATGATGGGCGCAGAGGTGCCTATCACATGTATGTAAAAAATAATGGTAAGGAAGATACACTGGAGCTCGCAATCAAATGTCCATCCTGTGGGCAGCGATTGACTCTGGACAACGCAGAATCATCAAGAAATTATAAGCCATTCTCACTGAAGATCATCAATATAGCAGACACGAAGAATGGTGAATTTTTTGAGAAGGGGATAGATGCGCAAAAGACATTGGTTTCAAAATGGCTTGGGAAATTAAGCCAGGAAAAGTTTCTTGAAATACTTGATAATATACCACTTGCATTCAGTGCGAGCAATACAAATGATGCCAAGAGAAAAGAAGCAGAGAAGGCAATAGATCAGATGATAACTGCAGGAATGATGCCGGAAGCAATGAGAGAAGCAGCTATCTCAAAGATGCTTGGCGTAACCACAGAGAATGCATTGTCGGTAGAACCATACACATCCTATTGTGACAAGATATTTGCCAAACGTAAGAAAGAGGACGAGGAATCATATAAGCACTGGATTGAAAACTTCTCATTCAAACTGATGCAGTATAACACTTTAAAATATGCTCCAAAGGTACTAACACTTGAAGATTCAATCAGTAAACAGCTTTCTATGGATTTTATTGATTCAAGGGAGGATATAACGGATTTGAATGAACGCATGGGAATTTCATCTATGCAGGTATCCTGTGACATCGAAGTTATTAACTGTTCATATGGATTTACAAGAAAAACGTCAGATCCTCATCTTGCTAAGAAACGTTTGAAACTGGTTGCCTTTGACCATTACAAAGATAATGTATCTAATCTGGTATATGGAACCAAGCTTGAAACTGAAGGTATCCTTTTTGAAATTGACAGAGTAAAGATTCTGGATTGGTTTCTTAAAAACGAGATTATAACAGAAGAACAGATGCCAGATACAGAAGACGAAGTGGCAGTGAAAGAATGGTTCTCAGAAAATGTTCACAGCGAGCTGGTTAATATCTTCAGCGGAGTGGATGATGGAGAAAAAATTACAAAGAATGTTTTGGCCTTATTGCATTCTATATCACACGCATTTATAAAAACTGCCGGTGAGATAAGTGGTCTGGAGGATACTTCGCTTACAGAGGTTATACTACTTGAAACAACCAGTATATTCATATATGCACAGACATCACAGGGTACACCTCTTGGGGCGCTGTCAGGAATGATTGAAACAAACTATTACAATTTCCTGCAGAAAGCGTTAGAGGAGACAAAAAACTGTATTTTTGATCCGATTTGTCTTGAACGAGACGACACAGCATGTAGTGCTTGCCTTATATTGCCAGAGATTTGCTGCGAATTTTTTAATCACGACCTGGGGCGTAAGTATTTATATACTCTTAAAGATAATAAAGATACAAAGAAACCTTTTATAGGATTTTGGGAGATGTAGACATGGCTGTAATGTTTCCAAAAAACATTAATGAACTTGATCCTCAAGATTCTGAACTGGAAGTATATAACCAGTTCAGAAAACAGCTGGATGACAGCTACACGGTTTTTTATTCTGTTGAATGGAATAGGAAAAGAAAAGATGGATCACTTGAAAAATCAGAGGCCGATTTTATAGTGGCAAGTCCGAAATATGGGTTCCTGTGCCTGGAGGTAAAGGGTGGTTCCGGAATTGATATTGATGGCGATAAATGGACGCTGCTTGATAATGTGCATGGTGACAGACCGCTGAAAAGAAGTCCTTATAAGCAGGCTGAAGAAAGCATGTACTACTTTAAGGATAAGTTCAATACTGAGTATCATCAACAGTATAGAGGACTTTTTGGAGCAGGTGCTATATTCCCTTTCTACGCATTACCACAGGTAGAATCGATAAGTAATCGTGACAAGGCATGTACTATTGAAGCCCAGGATATGGATAATCTGGATAAGAAAATTCGTGATATGTTCAAGACATGGGGCGGTTCCAAATATGGGAGAAATCAGTATATGAAGGAGAACCATGAATTCTTCCTTGATATGATCCGCAAACGTTCAGCTATGGCAGCTGCAGCTGGTGCACTTGTAAAATTTAAAGAAAAACAGCTTGATATCGTGAATAGAGTCCAGGATAACTATATCTACTTTGTATCCAATATCAGACAGTTTTATATGCGAGGTGGTGCTGGTACAGGAAAGACATGGATTGCAATTAAAATGGCAAATGCAGAAGCTGAGAATGGAGCGCGAGTTTTACTCACATGTAAATCCAAGGCACTGTCAGCAGTTATGAAAAATGAAACGAGTGATGCCGTTGATGTTATAGACTTGGAGTCGCTAAGAGAGAATACACCAGCTGTTCGTATGATGCAATATTTGTTGATGAGGCCCAGGATTTTTCTGAAGAGGACGCATTTAACTTAAAGACCTATCTGAAGGATGAAAAAGCTTCCAGATTGGGCGTATTTTATGATGATGTACAAAAGGTAAGAGCAGAGAGCTTTGGTGATGCATTTATGATAGACACACCCCCGCTTCTTTTACATGAGAATATCAGAAATACCGCGAATATCTATAAATATGCAACCCAGGAAACAGATCTTGGCACAGATGTAATAACGAATCCGGTAGAAGGACCTACACCAAAGAGTGAGAATATAGCAGATGGTAAGAAACTGACTCAGCGGCTTAATAATCTGCTTAAAGAATATTTGGTAGACGAAGGGCTTAACACAACATCACTTGCAATTCTCGTGGACGATGCAGATTGGTTTATGGAGCAGTATCCTGAAGGTATTGCAAAATGGAAATTTATAAAACAACCTGTGACGAATGACGATGAGGTACGTGTTTCATCTGTGTTGGATTTTAAGGGACTTGAATCAGACATGGTCATATATGTACGCCATGAAGATGTTAGCCAGAACCTCAACTACATTGCTTATACCAGGGCAAAGTATTATTTGCTCGAACTAATAATAAAAAAATAATGGAAAGAAACAAATAATTCACATGAGTGCTGAACCAATATTGAAATGGGCAGGTGGAAAAAGGCAACTACTGAGCAGGCTTCTTCCACTAGTGCCGGAATATACAGGCAAATATATTGAGCCGTTTGTCGGAGGAGGTGCAATGTTTTTTGCACTTGTTCCGGAAAACGCTGTTATATCTGACTGCAATGAGGAACTGATTAACCTGTACAAAACAGTCAAGAAGTCTCCGGAAGATGTGATTTCAAGACTTCAAAAATACAAAAATACTGAAAGAGATTTTTACAAGATCAGGGCAAAAGACTGGCATGAACTGGAAAAAGAAGATGCTGCAGCCAGAATGATTTATCTCAATAAAACCTGCTTCAATGGACTTTACAGGGTTAATCGCAGTGGAGAATTTAATACTTCTTATGGCAAAAATCCTGATGCTATATTCTGCGATCCTGAACGAATCAGAGCAGCAGCAAAGGTATTGAAGAAAAAGAAAGTTTTGTGCAGTGACTATCGTAAAGTGCTGAAAAAGTATGCAGAGCCAGGAGATTTTATTTTTCTGGATCCTCCGTATTTTCAGATTACTGAAAAAGAGACCTTTCTGAGATATACAAAGGATAGATTTTATGAACCGGATCAGATCGAGTTGGCGGGGATAGTGAATGAACTATATGACAAAGGCTGTAGTGTTATGATTACGAATTCCAATCATGAGATGATCTATGACCTCTATAAAAGGTTTGATATACAGGTTGTAAAGGTAAACAGGTGTGTCAACTGTAAGGCAGATGGAAGAAAAGGCGAAGATGCGATAATTACAGCTTTTCATTAAGGGTGATTGAATTGAAAATTATTGACAATATGTAGAAAAAGCTTAATGAAGATCTTAAAAAAGAGCTTTCTGGCAACAGTAAGTTATCTATTGTTGTAGCAAGCTTTTCTATGTATGCCTATAAAGAGCTGAAGAAAGAGCTGGAGAATGTTGAAGAGGTAGCGTTTCTTTTCAATAAGCCTCTCTTTACAGGCAAATGCTCTAAGGAAATATTAGAAAGTGAAAGGAATATCTTTGGCTCAGAATTTGAGGCGAAGATAAAAAGTGATCTGCTTCAAAAGAAGATAGCCAGAGAGTGTGCAGACTGGATACAGAAAAAGGTAAGATTCAAATCTAATGTATCTGGTGAAATAATGCCCGGTTTTGTTGCAATAAACGGGAAAGCATATACCGGCATACAGGATTTCACGAAGGTGGATCTTGGAGCTGCAACCGGAAATAATGCATACTATCCAATCGTTAAGACAGATGAGACAGAAAACAGCAGATATTTCCTGAAAATGTTCGATGAGATATGGAATGACACTGCCAGAACAAAAGATGTTACCAAGGAAGTCTTAGACAGAATAGCTTTTCTCTACAATGAGAATTCGCCTGAATTTCTGTACTTTGTAATACTATATAAAATTTTTAGTGAGTTTCTGGATGATATTACGGAAGATAAATTGCCAAATGAAGCGACAGGGTTCAAGGACAGCAAAATCTGGAATACCTTATATCAGTTCCAAAAGGACGCTGCGGTTGCAATTGTAAACAAGCTTGAAAAATATAATGGATGCATATTGGCGGATTCAGTAGGCTTGGTAAGACCTTTACTGCACTCGCAGTAGTGAAATATTACGAGAGCAGAAACAGATCTGTTTTGATTTTGTGCCCTAAGAAACTGGCAGAAAACTGGAATACATATAAGAGTAACTATATTAATAATCCGCTGGCTGCTGATAGGCTCAGATATGATGTTTTGTTCCACACTGATCTTTCACGAGATCATGGTAATTCAAACGGTCTTGACCTTGGAAGAATTAACTGGGGTAACTATGATCTGGTATGGAGAGTTTAGAATTAAGACCAATTGAAAAAGCAAAAATATCCTGTGCAAGGAGGTTGTTTAATGAGATTTCTACTGAGAATGTTGTATATCACGATGTAGATAGTTATCAGAGCTTGCTAAATATCATGCCTTCAATTGACAAGAAGATAATGAATGCATAGTGATTAAGAAGGGGCGGTTACATGATTAAATGGAATTTTCCATCAAGAAATAATGGCGATATAGAAGGATTTTCTAACCCTGCGCTGGAATGGTTTAAGGGAAATCCGCTTCGCGCAATGGCAAGGGAAATATGTCAGAATTCGCTTGATGCACAATACGATGAGGATAAGCCAGTTACAATCGAGTTTTTTAAGACTTATGAAAATGCTTCTTCTTTTCCAGGGATGCAGGAACTTCAGAGCATTCTAATTATGTGTAGGAGTTTTTGGCAGAAAGATGGTAACGAGAGGGCGCACAATTTTATAGACCGCGCTCTTCGAGATATGCGTGATGGGAAAATTACTGTTTTAAGAATAAGTGATTTCAACACGAAAGGGCTTGAAGGACCTTATGAATCTGGAAAGATTACCCCTTGGGTCAGCCTTGTAAAAGGTACGGCGTTTTCCGTGAAATCATCTAGTAAAACAGCTGCTGGAAGTTATGGCATAGGTAAAGCGGCACCGTTTATCAATTCAAAGTATCAGACAGTATTTTATCGTACACAGAATCTAAACAACGAAAAAGCTGTTCAAGGAGTGGCACATCTCATGTCCTTTACAGATGAGTCATATGGTGATTCGGATCCTATCAGACGTTCGGTTGGCTATTTTGGGGAATCTGCTGGGAATCTGCCAGTTGCTATGATCCCAGCATTGGATAGGATTTATGAACGTAATGAAGTTGGAACTGACTTGTTTGTTCCTGGATTTGATTATGTCGTAAATGGAAAAAACGACTGGGTAAATCAGATGATTGGGGAAATACTTGAAAATTTCCTCATGGCCATTGAATACAACAACCTTAATGTAATTATTGAAAATCAGGAGGTTACAAAAAAGATCTCAGGTATATTGTTGCTCGTAACCAGAAATATGCCAAGGATGCATTCTGCTTTAATAAAATTTTGCTTGCTGACCCAGACAAAGTCGTAGAAGAAGTCAAGGATTTTCATTGCATGGGGCAGCTTCGTTTGAGGCTTATGTATGCAAATGATTTGAATAAGAAAATCCTGGTTGTAAGAAAATCTGGAATGAAAATTACAGAGATCAAAGGTCTTCCCAAGGGTATTTCATACACTGGGATCTTGGAACTTCAAGGAGATGGGCTGAATGTCTTCTTTCGTGAAATGGAAAACCCAACACATGATAAGTGGGAGCCTAATCGACACTCTGATCCAGACAGGGCAAAACTATATAAAAATGAGGTTGAGGACTGGGTGAAAGATGTCATTCGGCAGAAAGTCGAAGAAATGTCTGGAGCAGAAACACTTATAGACACTGGAAATCTTTTTAATACGGCTGATAAATCTACACCCACTGATAATGAGAATGAAGATGTTCCGAAGCGTGAAAACGTTGTAGATACAACGAAGTCAGTCGAAGTTGTTGTTAATCCTACAAAGAGTACTTCTGTTCGGGGAAGTGGCGGATCAGGATCAAGAAAAGTAAAAGGCACCATTGATGACCTTGGAAAACTTAGTGGTCATAGGCATCGTGATGGTGAAAAGCCGAGAAAGCCTACCGGAAGAAAAGGCAGTACAGATGATGCAGGGCAGGATAATGTTTTTGCAGGAATGACAAGCGTAAATGTCAGGGCAAGAGTAATAAGTGTCGGAAACGGAACAAATAGGTTAATTTGTACTGCCGAGAAAGCATTATCCTATGGTGAAGTACAGGTTCTTGCAACCGGAGAAAATGGGAAGTCTTTGCCAATTCATATTAGCAATCTTGTAAAAGGAACGAATAAAGCAGAAGTAAAGAATGGAAAAATAATTCTTCATGATGTTAGTCCTTCAGAAAAGGTTGTTGTGGATTTTCAGGTTTCTGGAAGACAGAACTATGCGATGGGGGTAGAAGTTAGTGGAAATCAAGAATAGACTTTTTCCTTATCCTGTCCTTTGTGAAGATACGGATGACTATACAGAAGGCGAGTTTGTAGTAGACACAGAGGTTGTTAGTCAGGATATAAATACACTTGAATTACGCTTCAGAATGAATCTGGATAATCCCGGTCTCAAAGGCCTTATTTCGCAGGGACGTGCTGAGTATGTTATTCATATTGAATGCTCTAATACTGCATTCAGGACAGTCATTCACACCTTTTCAGAAGAGGAAGTATATCGAATCAGTAATAGCAGAGTTAATGGTGAGGTTGCTCTTTTGGGAATGATCGTATCACTTAACGATATTCCTTTTTACCAGAACAGCAAACTGAACGCAGATTATGATGATATTGATCTTATGATACCGCGTGCCGCAATCTTGGCATATTACAACATGCCAAAAATTAATGTCCTGAAAAATTATGAAGAGTTGGCGCAAGAAGACTCTCTTTTTAGTATGGTTAAGGAAATGCGATTGGATCAAAATGAGCAGAGACCAATCCATTTTCAATTGGATCGTGAGAGAATCAAAATATTCGTGGATGAAGAAGTATATGGTGCATATCTTCAGTACCAGAATAATCTGACTATGAGACCATTGATTTTGTCTGTGCTTGTAATGCCCGCTCTTACATATATGGTCGAGGCACTACGCAGAGATGATGTCTCAACATATGAGAATACAAGATGGTTTTTGAAATTCTCAAAGTTTTACCAGCAGCAAGAAAAAGATTTTATTGATGATGTGATTTATGGAGAGGATACAATAACTGAAATTGTTCAGGAAATGCTACAGCTTCCTATTGGGAAGACCTTTCTGAATATGCAGGAGATGTTAGGGGAATAGTGATATGAAGCTGTTTTTTATGAAGCAGGATGCTGTTGACTTCATGAAACATAATATGGAACGCCTGTACACTCATTATTTCCAGGATAATGATAATTCTTGGATGGAACAGGAGTACGGCAGTAATCCATTTGCTGAATTCATGGATGTGCCAGATTTTGAGCTGTCAGATATTGAGTCGGGAACTATTGGTGAAGTCGATTTTGGAAACTGCAAGATTTTGTACAACAATCTGAGAATGCTAAGCGAATCACAGTGCTCTGATGAACGACTGTGGGCAGGATTGTGTAATGGGACTTTTTATGATTATGTACGCAGAAGATATCAATACGACAAGAAGCAGCTTAAGAAGAAGGAAACTGATGCAAGTGCGGTAATTAGCCGATTCTTCTTTAGTGGTGGTGGACGAAGTGGCTTTTACAGAAATGTTTTATCCAAGTGTTGGTGGGTAGGAAGAGCAACATTTGATAAGGCAGCAGATAATCATTTTGCTAAGTTAGACATTATTGGATCGGCCGATCTGACAACAAAGATAAGTGACATTTTTTACAGCAATACATTTTCTTCAAACCCGGTTATCTTAAACGGAATCTGCGATGCTCTTAAATTTTTTGCCGACAGGGGGCAGACGCTTGATGAGAAAACGCATATCAGAGCTGCGATGCAGTATTTAAATGCTGTAGGCGGTGCTACACTTCTTGATGCATTATCCGAAGATGATATTTCGAGGATAATGATAACAAGAATCTCCGCAATACTTAAAGGTCAGGCTGTAGATATCGATGTTGATGAGTCTGAAGAGGATCAATTATTTGAGGAAATAGATGAAGATTTGGAAGAAGCTGAAATGACACTTCAGGAAGAGGAAGACGAATATGACGAGGCTTCGGATTCTGATGAGGAGTATGAGTTTGATGAAGATTCTGACGATGAGTTTGATGATGAAGAGAATCAGGAAGATGAGGATGTTGAAGAGTCAGTAACTGAGAACTCCGCTGAATCACAATCACTTACATGGTTCGACATGCCAGAGGAAGAGGACGTATTACCTGCACCTGATTACATAACATATGGTTGCTGGGTAAAAGTTCTTAGAGATGAAGACAATAAGGAGCTGGATTATCACATCCCGCTTAAGGATGATAAAACAACAAAATGGTATGAAATAATGCGAAGAATGATGGGACAGCAGAAAGGATTCCGCATGTTTTTGAGCGGTAAGCACTATGTTGTAACTGATTTTGGGTGGGAGTAATTGTAACTAATCAGGCTATTTATTAAGGAGTGAAAACATGGCATAAGTCGGTTGAAACAAATAAAAGTTGAGGATAAGAAACTCTTCCGGTATAACAGTGATGTTATGAATGCTTTGGTGAAAATTATAATCATTATTTTAATGATGCCGTGAAAGATGTATATGGAGGCATGGTATGGTTCCAAAAAGAGCGTGTGAAGGATAAGAATGGGGAATGGAAACCTAGTGATTGAAGGAATAACTTCGTCTGAAAGTTCGTTAAATGTTACCAAAAATTCGTGATAGCCAAACACTTCATAAATAATAATTGGAGACTATGAAAAAAGTCTGTAAATAATAATCTTCTATGATAATGATTGAGCTGGAAGTGCTAAAATAGGCTTCCAGCTCTTGATTTATATATACGACATGATTTCGAGCATGTCAAGAGCGGACGTCAAAAACGTCCTTCACGTCTCTATATTTCTTGTTGATAAAGCAAAAGGAGCTTTCAGAATAATCTGATTGCTCCTTTTAAATGTTCTGTTATTGAACAATTCTCAAGAGCCAATCCCTTTATTTAAGCCATTTGTTGATTTTTTACTTATTAAAAAACAACCAATTCTTGTACGGTAAAACAATATTATCGTTGATGATATTTAGTTCAAAGGAACTTAAAGACCACTTAGAACTAATTCTATCTCTTACTTCTTTAGAATAGTCAAACGCTTTGTGATAACTAATGATTTTGTTTAAGTACTCGTTCTTCTTTTTGTATTGTAAACGCTCCATAGTGGGTACATCCACACAAGCAGCCGCTCCTTATAGAGCGGCTTACAAATCAGTTTGCTTCCTGCATTCCGCAGGCAGCTTATCTGACCACGGAAGCAGATCTTCACAGAATCC
>ENA-OQHY01000302-OQHY01000302.1-human-gut-metagenome-genome-assembly--contig:-NODE-302-length-28604-cov-6.250764_pt1 | contig 28604 bp, 30 predicted proteins | sample MGYA00242570_ERZ504733 | MGnify/ENA primary metagenome ERZ504733 (study PRJEB26092, sample SAMD00036219) | human gut metagenome | host: Homo sapiens | study: EMG produced TPA metagenomics assembly of... | reverse complement strand
ATAAAATAAAATACTCCTTCACATTGAGACCAACATTCTTGCATGTCTCAATGAGCGTATGGTATTTCAAGGCTGACTCTATGCCATCCTCACTACTGAAAAACAATGAGTTTTCCTTTTCACCGTAAATGGACGTACTGCACGTTCTGCGAGCATATTGTCTATTGTAAAACGACCATCGTTTCGATACTTGATAAGGTCTTTCCAATTGGATGTCACATAAACCAACGCCTTGCGCATCATGTCGTTAGTACTCAATTTAGGACATAGCCCTTTGTATAGGCACTTTTGCAAGTGCCTATATATTGAGATGTTAAAAATTTCACTTGTTTATTGACTATTTCATACATTTTACAAACATGTGATTTTCGGCTGCACTCGGCATAGCTCAAACAAGTTTGGCTCTGCGCTCGTTTGCATGAAAATTCTTCGCTCGACAATCTGATAGCAAGCTTTCATTGTTCTCACTTATAGAAAAAGTTTCATACTTTTTCTCGCCATGGCAAAGTTCAAGCAAGCTTGCTTTGCTCATGACTTATCGAAAAAGTTCCAAATCTTCACTGCTGTACATAATTAAATGCTTTAAATTCAGCAGCGAAGTTAATTTTTTCGAATTTAAGCCCTAATTTGAGTGCTTACCTCATTTTGTTGAATGGTGCTTATTTTCAGACGGTGGTGGAGGTGGTGTTGTATATTTGTAATCAGGAATACTACTACCATTCCTCAACGTAGTACCAATTCTACTTGGCTTTTCTGTATTTATAATTTTACTCATAATCTTTTCTATTTTGTATTATACATTATAGTTACTTTTAATATATGTTGCAGTTTCTTGATTGGCATATTCTATATCGCTTTTCTTTGGTGCTATATTCATGTCATCACCAAAGAAACAAACTTTTTCTGCTTCTGCCTTCAAATTGAAATATTGATCGGCAATTTCATCTGTTGTCAGTGCTTTATAGTCAATATTGAAAAACAATCGTTCAAAACGCCTGTTTATGTCGTGAAGAAGTTTGCTCTTCTCATTCAAAGTTCTTATATACTTTGAGTATGGAAAGTAGGGCTTGACAGCTTGTATTACTTGGGTTATGGCGATCATGCCTGCCCAAAGTTGAGGCACAATCTGCCATATTGTCCATGCGGCAATACTACTTGATGAAACGATTGCCAAACAAATATTTATGCGTTTATCGTATTTCTGATAACGCATTATCATAGCGTCTATCACGTATGCCTTGAAAACGAAATTACTTAAACTTCCCCAAACTCTATTTCTCATTTTCTATATGTATCAAAAAGTTAAAGAATCTGTTGGGAAAGCCCCTTTAAAATCATCCTCCGTATAAGGATTATCATGAGAAAATGTTAAAGTTGGCATGTTTGTATAGAGAAGAGCATCGCCAGTGTAACCTAATCGATTTTTTGCAACAATTATCAATGCTTTGTTACGCATGTCGTTACCTTTTTCGTCTTGATAGATATGATAGTATTCTGGTCTATGTACAAAGCAAACCACATCACTATCATCGCAAATAGTTCCGCTATCTCTGAGGTCTGTCAAAACTGGTCGATGATCAAAACGCTTTTCGCCCTCAGAATTTCTATTCAGTTGAGAAATCAATACGATTGTAATGTTGAATTCTTTTGCCAAGGCTTTTAATTTCCTTGTTATATAGTTCAACTCCAGATATCTGTTTTCTGTGAACCCTGTCTTTGCAAAAATCAATTGTAGATAGTCGATGAAAACGACATTTACTTGATGTTCTTGTACCGATTCTTCGACAGTTTTACAAATGTCATCTATAGTGTAAGTTGATTTTGTATCCAGATAAACTGGTGCATTTGCTATTCTAGGTAATCCCTTGTCCATTTTTTCCCATTCCTCTGCAACCAGTTGACCACTAAGCAATCCTCTATACTTTATGTTAAGCGTACATGCAATAAGTATATTGGTACACAACTGCTCTGTACTCTCTAATGAAATATACAGCGAAGGAATATTCTTTTCAATTGCAAGATTCCTCAACAAATTAAAGGCAAAAGCTGTTTTGCCCATACCAGTTCGTCCACCTATCGTGACAAGAGTACCTTCAACAAATCCACCAAGAACTTCATCAAGTCTTTCAAAACCTGTTGACAATCCAATCAGATGGTCAGGGGTTGCCTCCTGTATTCTTTTTACAGAATTATATATAGTATCTTTTATTTCTTTCATGTGATTTACTTTTTTATAGCACTTCGCTCACACTCACCTCATCCATAATCTTGTGTCACAAGTCCTTGGTCATGGCAATGGTGGGTGATATAATGAAACTATAATATTGCTTTTTAGAACAGATATTCGTATTGCGACAATATCTCCTGATAGTCATTTTCGTATCTGGTCTTGTCGTTAGGACTGATATGAGGACTTTTGATAATCAGTTCCATTTCTTGGAGTACCTTGCCTCCTTCACGCATGATGGGGTCGAGGTTTTCCTTGAATTGCTCGATAAATGGGGCATAGTAGTAGCCAATCTCCTTGATGATAAAGGTATAGGTATTCCATGCCTTGTTGATGTCCATGCGTTTTTGTGCCAACTCTGCCAACACATATTCTCGCAGGTAGTCGATGTTTTCGGCTTGGACAGCGACCTCATTAGCTGTTTTCACAGGGTGGAAGTAGCGGTCGATGATGGCTTCTCGCTCTTGCAGATTACGCTGGTAGAATGGATTGGAATCTGTTATTGATGTGCCGTTTGGCTCCATTTCCTCGAAGTGTTCGGCATGGACACCTGCAATGGTAACGCTGATACCACCCACATCCATCACAAGACGACGATCTCGGTTGATGCGGATGACATAGCCTTCCAATCCTGCCAATTCTCCATTGGTGATACGGAGCAGGATGCGGTTGCGGGCATAGTAATGGAATGGTTTAAGCAGGAAACGGATGCGTTCAGGCTCAGTCTCGTTGACACGCATGAATGGTCGCATCTGTGAATCTTTAATTTCTGCCACTTTGCCCGTGCTACAATTCTTGCACAGATGAGTGCGAGGGAATTTCTTGTCAAGATAGGTTTGTATCTCTTCGGGAAAGCCTTGGAAGAAGACAAGTCCGCTGACAGTCGGTATTTCTTTGTGCTGCACTTTCTGCTTGCCCATTCTCTTGAAATACCTTATAGTTTTATGCACAAAATATGTTCTACCGTCTTTGGTCAACTGCGCTTCCATGCCCTTCACTTTGCTATGATGCACAAAGAGATACGACCATGTGGTTCCGTCCGATTGAAGACACTTCTTTACCTCTGAACCAGTCTTTACGTCTGGCTCAGTAAGTGGTTGCCCTCTTGAGAAACACGTTTCTCGTCGGCTGTAGAAAAAGAATTCGTACCATCCGGTTTCATAAATTCTGCTCTACTTTATGTAATTAGCTACAACCATACATGATAGTTGTGAAAGCCTATTCAATTTGTTATTGTCGTGCATAATCTTAATCTCGTATTTATGAGTATCAGACATTACAGCTTTTGCATATGTATTTTACATTCGTTACACTTTCTTCTTATAAAAGAGCAAAAACAGCCGAAACAAGTGCAAATCTGCCACTTGGAGAAATCATCCAAGGCAGATTTGCTAAACATTTGCGTGATTTTTTTAGAATGACTAACAGAAAATGATAAAATCTAACATGTAATCCAACTAATTTTTCGTATTTTTTGTAGCGAGTTTTGCTCTTTTATAAGAAGAAAGCGTGAAAATTTGCTTAAACTTTTCCCCCCATCATTCGGGATGGTGTAAATGCTACCATTTATTTACAAATCTTTTAAAATCCTTTGATAAAATCCTCACGCTCAGCAATCTGAAAACTATTTTTCATTGCACTCGCTTAATCGGATTTTTCTTATAATCCGTGCATTGGCTTCATTGATGGTTGCCATGTCTAACGACTGCAAGTAAATCTGTGTGGTCTTGAAGGAGTTGTGCCCCATACCCTCGCTGATGGTGGCTATCGGTATGTTCATGTGCAAGGCTACGCTTGCCCAGGTATGGCGTGCCACATAGGTGGTGAGCGGTATCTTCAAGCCTACCATCTCACCAATTTTCTTCAGGTTATAGTTGGTGTTGTGCTCCACCTTGCGGTATGCGGTGTATGGAGAGGATTCCTTACCTGTCAGGATGGGTAGCAGATAAGGAGAGTCCTTGGTTTGCTCGGCATATTTGTCGATGATGGTTTGCATCGGTTTCATCCACTCAATATTGAGGTTTTGGTGGGTCTTGCGACGGTTGTAGTTTACCATACTACATTTCAAGTCTGTCTTCTTCAGAAATGCCATATCTACGAATGCCATTCCACGCAGATAGAAACTGATAAGAAACAGGTCTCGCGCCTTGTCAAGGGAGAAACCTCTTGGCAAGTCCAATTTCTCTATCTTGCGAATTTCCTTGACAGTAATGGCACGTTTGGCTGTTCTCACGTTAGCGGTCTGCACGTGAGAAAAGATATCATTTGGTGGAGCTTGCCCTGCTTCCACCGCCTTGTTGTAGAGGGTGCGGAGGGTTCGCAGATAGAACGCTACGGTGTTTTGTCCGACACCTCTGTTCCATAGCCATGCCTGATACATTTCCATCATCTCGCTTGTCATTTGTGAGAAGGTAAGGTCTTCATTGCCACGAAACTCCATGAAACGGTTGGCAGCACTGACATAGTTACTCTTGGTGCCGATGCACTGCATTTGTTCTTTCTTGACTATCTGCTGGCGAAAGAAAGCAAAAACGCTCTGGCTCGATGGCAGTTGCTGTATCTCCTTGGCTATGTCGTCAATAGTATAAGAGATGCCCTCTGCATCCTTATCACGGATGATACGCTGCATCTGCTTCACCTCCCAATCTGTCTGCGACTGGATTAGCTGTAGATGTGCCTGTCGGTTGTTGCGGTTAGAAACAATGATAGCCGACTTCTTGTCGTTCCACTCGTCAGGAAAGACATGATAGTCGGTACTAATCCAGCGCAGACTGCGCTGATGGATAAGGTGATAATACAATGTGCCTTCCTTTCCTGGCACCGAGGATGCACGGAACTTTACTTTTACTGTTGCCATAATGCTAACTTTTTTATTTGTGAATAATGTTGCTTTTTAGTTATTTACGCCTTATTTATATATGTAAGCAACGGTATGGCAAGTATGTTTCTTTCGCCTTGCTCTATTTTCTGCAAGAGTCGGTCCTTGGGGAATTTTCCATTCCCTAATATCTTTTTAGAACTTTTAAAAACACCAACAGATAGTATCTGATTATAAATACGTAATTGCGCCACAAATAATGGTAAGCAAAAAAGATATGAAAAGAAATCTTATGTACGCTGCACTCTTGGCTGCAGCATTGATGGTGTCTTGCAATGGCAAGAACACCGCACAGAACGAAGCAAACACCGATTCGACAAGCGTGGCTGACACAACAGCCAGCGAAAACCTCGACCTCGCTGCCGTTGCCGGCACATACGAGGGCACACTGCCTGCAGCCGACTGCCCGGGCATCAAGACCGTGCTCACTATCAACGCCGATAGCACATATCAGCTGCAGCAGGACTATATCGACCGCAAGGATGGTCACGACGAGGCAAGCGGCGTGATGGAGGTTCTCGATGGCAACGTACTGATGCTTGTTCGCCCCTCAAGCGGCGAGCACACCTTCTACAAGGTTAAGGACAACAGCAGCGTAATTATGACCGACTCACTCGGCAATGAGCCTGAGGCGAAATGGCCAAACTGTATGTGCTGACAAAGAAGTAAGCCGAACGTATGAATATTCTCGAACTATCACAAACCCGCTTCTCGGCACGCAAATATACTGACGAGGCGGTAAGCGACGACGACTTGGCATACATCCTCGAGTGCGTGCGACTGGCTCCGTCGCTGTCAACCGCCAGCCGTGGAAGTTTGTCGTGGTGCGCAGCAAGGAGGCTAAGGAACAGCTCTGGCAGGCGTACGACCGCGATTGGTTTCGCACTGCTCCGCTTTACATCGTGTGCATGAAGAACAACAGCGAGTGCTGGACACGCCGCTACGACGACAAGCAGCACGGCGACATCGACGTGGCTATAGCTACCGAGCATCTGTGCCTCGCCGCAACGGAGCGCAACCTCGGCACTTGTTGGGTGTGCAACTTCGACACCGACATCATGAGTAGTCTCTTCCCCTCTGCCGACTTCGAGGCTGTGGCAATCATCCCCATCGGACATATCGCCAAGGATTGTCCGCGTGCAGAGAAGAAGCGCAAGGATATCGCAGAGATTGTTGAAGAAGTATAATCAAAACAAGTAAAAGAAGACAAAATGGAACCTTAACAATATATTAAAGTTCCGACCACATCGAATTTGACACTCTACCTCAGAAAGCAATGCTTTCAAGGTGGAGTGTCATTTTATATACATTATTTATCTTGCTCCTCGCCACAAGTACTTTTGTCGTCCAATTCTCCTTTGGGCTGTTGAGCCTCAAAGAATCTTTTGGCTGAGAGGGGAGAAACAACCGATCGGCCAGTCTTCGATTCTAATTGTTCTCTTGCAACACGAGCCACATCACCACCTTCTTTTGCACAAGTTTTGTTTTCGTCTAAAGTCTGAGGATTCTTTGCTTTGGTTATGCTTGTTGCAGATAGTTCTGCAAGCATATTCAGCACAAGTTCCTCGTTAGTCATGTTATCACGAAGATTTTCCTTCTTCAATCCTTTCAACTGTTTGTATTCCTTTGATGTCCTGCCAGCCCATGACTGATAGATGATGTCGGTCAAAGTAGCATACTGCACTCCTTCTTCTACATTATGAAGTTTCCATTGGTCGGTCAAGTCCTTGCGTATCTCAATGCTTTTCAATCGCTGGTTAATCCAATTGTCTGAATATCCCAATCGCTTATAGTCTATCATGGCCTGCTGAATGCTCAGTTCTGGATCCTGCATCTGATCAAGTCGTTCTGCTCCAACTTTAGCAAGCCACATCTTAAACGGCTCAGCCTTTGGTGAAGGCACAGACTGAATGATACGCAAAAGTTGCTCTGTATCAGCAACGTCTGTTAAGCGCATCTTTCCATCTGCTGCAGGCATTTTCAACTGGTGACAATTTGTCACCGGTTCAAAACCCTCTTCCTTCAAACGCTGTTTTAGCTTGTTCCAGTACTTTCTTGCGGTCTGAAAATCCTTGCTTTCCGTCAATACCGCCACAACATCAACAACAGAGAAATACCACTTTTCCTGTTCATCGTTCCAGATGGCACGAATCTTATCGCCGCCAAAAAGTTTTATAGAGTTCTTATTCACCATTTTATTACTTGTTTATTACATTAGGTTCTCATCTGTCGAACAAAATCATTAAATGTAGGAACCACCTACAAATATACAACAAAGTTATTGTTTATTAGGCTAATTAACATAGATTAAACAAGAAAGTAATGGCATATTAAACGAAGGAGAAACAAAAAAAGAGTCCCTACTCCACTGCGGAATAGGGACTCTTTCTATGTTTTATTCAATATGTGAATTCGGTCTGATTACATCATGCCACCCATGCCCGGGTTGCCCATCGGCATAGCCGGAGCCTTCTCCTCTGGCTTGTCGCAGATGATGCACTCGGTTGTGAGGAACATGCCTGCGATAGAAGCAGCGTTCTCAAGAGCTACGCGCTCCACCTTAGCCGGGTCGATGACACCTGCTGCGCGAAGGTCTTCGTAAGCGTCCTTGCGAGCGTTGTAGCCGAAGTCGCCTTCGCCCTCGCGAACCTTCTGAACGACAACAGCACCCTCGCCACCAGCGTTCTTTACGATCTGACGAAGCGGCTCCTCGATAGCGCGGCGCACGATGTTGATACCTGTCTGCTCGTCAGCGTTCTCGCCCTTGAGCTCTGCAAGTTCCTTCTGAGCGCGGATGTATGTTGTGCCGCCACCAACGACAACGCCTTCCTCCATTGCTGCACGTGTAGCACAGAGAGCGTCGTCAACGCGGTCCTTCTTCTCCTTCATCTCTACCTCGCTGTTAGCACCTACGTAGAGAACGGCTACGCCACCGGCGAGCTTTGCAAGACGCTCCTGCAACTTCTCCTTGTCGTAAGAGCTCTTTGTGTTTGCAATCTCGTTCTTGATAAGAGCAACACGGTCAGCGATGAGATTCTTCTGTCCGCAGCCGCCTACGATAGTGGTGTTGTCCTTAGAAACGGTAGCCTTCTCACATGAACCGCAGAGGTCGAGTGTAGCCTTGTCGAGGCTCAAGCCCTTCTCCTCGCTGATTACAACGCCACCAGTCAGAGTAGCGATATCCTCGAGCATTGCCTTACGACGGTCGCCGAAGCCAGGAGCCTTCACAGCGCAAATCTTCAAGCCTGCACGCAGACGGTTCACAACGAGTGTGGTGAGTGCCTCTGAGTCAACGTCCTCAGCGATGATGAGCATCGGGCGTCCGCTCTCTGCAGCTGGCTGCAGGATAGGCAGCAAGTCCTTAACGCTGCTGATCTTCTTATCGTAGATAAGGATGTACGGGTTGTCCATAACGCACTCCATCTTCTCAGAGTCGGTTACGAAGTAAGCACTCAGATAGCCACGGTCGAACTGCATACCTTCTGTTACGCCGATGTTTGTGTCGCGGCTCTTGCTCTCCTCTATGGTGATTACGCCGTCCTTAGACACCTTGCGCATTGCGTCTGCCAGAAGCTTACCAATCTCTGGGTCGTTGTTAGCAGAAACGGTTGCTACCTGCTCAATCTTGTCGTAGTTGTCGCCAACGATCTCTGCGTTTGCCTTGATGTGTGCTACGACAGCAGCTACTGCCTTGTCGATACCACGCTTCAGGTCCATCGGATTAGCACCTGCGGTTACGTTCTTCAAGCCCTCGGTTACGATAGCCTGAGTGAGGATTGTAGCGGTTGTTGTACCGTCGCCTGCGTCGTCGCCGGTCTTGCTTGCTACGCTCTTAACAAGCTGTGCTCCAGTGTTCTCGAACTTGTCCTCGAGTTCCACTTCCTTAGCTACGGTCACACCGTCCTTTGTAATCTGCGGAGCACCAAACTTCTTCTCGATAACCACGTTGCGGCCTTTCGGACCGAGTGTTACCTTTACTGCGTTAGCCAACTTGTCGACACCGTTCTTCAACAGGTCGCGTGCATCCATATTGTATTTAATATCTTTAGCCATTTCTTTAATTATTAATTATTAGTTATTAATTTTTATTTCTGAACAACAGCGAGCACATCACTCTGACGCATGATGAGATACTTTGTGCCTTCAACCTCAAGCTCTGTACCAGAATACTTGCCGTAGAGCACTTCGTCACCTTCTTTCAGAACCATCTCCTCGTCCTTTGTGCCGTTACCTGCTGCAACGATTGTACCGTGCTGCGGTTTCTCTTTTGCTGTATCAGGAATGATGATTCCACCGACTTTTTCTTCTGCCTGTGCAGGGAGTACGAGTACTCTGTCTGCTAATGGTTTAATGTTCATAATTCTTATGCTTTAAGTTTTTTATATTTACTATTGATTTCTACGACGGCTTATCTGCCGTCCGCTTTCGTTAAGGATATAGCCAAAAGCGTGCCAAAGCACCATCGAGTTACAACACATGACAAATATGACAGACCAAGAGTGACAGAATTGACACATACAAACGTTCTTTTACTTTTTTACTCTTTTACTTTTTTACTCTTTTACTTTTTTATTACCTTTGCACGTTAGATTAAGCGACACCTCTAAATATATACTGTCACAAAGCAACAAGACAAACAAAAATAAATGAAAAAGTACATACTCGACCTTACGGTCAACAGCGTTGAAGCTCTGAGCGACAAGCACGTGCTCATCAAGCTCACCGACGACAAACCGCTGCCCGAGATGCTTCCGGGTCAGTTCGTAGAGGTGCGCGTAGACAATACGCCGTCTACATTCCTGCGCCGCCCTATCTCTATCAACAACGTGGACTACGACCACAACGAGCTTTGGCTCCTCGTAGCTGCCGTGGGCGACGGCACACGCCAGCTGCAGAAGCTGCAGAAAGGCGACCGCCTCAACTGCGTGCTGCCACTCGGCAATTCGTTCACAATGCCGACAGACAGTACACAGAAGGTACTGCTCGTAGGTGGCGGCGTTGGCGTGGCTCCGTTGCTCTACTTCGGCAAGCGCATCAAGGCGATGGGCGGCGAACCGACGTTCCTGCTCGGCGCACGCTCGGCTAAGGACGTGCTGGAGCGCGAACTCTTCGAGCAGGTAGGACGCGTGTTCATCACCACCGAGGACGGATCCGAAGGCGAAAAAGGCTTCGTAACCAACCACTCCGTACTGGCTCAGGAGCACTTCGACCACATCTCTACCTGCGGACCGAAGCCGATGATGATGGCTGTGGCTCGCTATGCCTTCAAGAACGACATCGAGTGCGAGGTATCGCTCGAGAACAAGATGGCGTGCGGTGTCGGAGCATGTCTTTGCTGCGTAGAGAAGACAGTGGAAGGCAACAAGTGTGTATGTAAGGAAGGTCCGGTAATGAATATAAAGAAACTGACATGGCAGATTTAAGTGTAAAGATTGGCGGTCTGAAACTGAAGAACCCCGTGATGACCGCATCGGGAACATTCGGATACGGTCTGGAGTTCGCCGACTTCGTGCCGCTCGAAGAGATTGGTGGCATCATCGTTAAAGGCACCACACTCAACCACGCGAGGGCAACGACTATCCGCGCATGGCTGAGACACCGCAGGGTATGCTCAACTGCGTGGGCCTTCAGAACAAGGGTGTCGACTATTTCTGCCGCAACATCTATCCGCAGATCAAGGACATCGACACAAACATGATCGTCAACGTGAGCGGTTCGTCGCCAGACGACTACGCCGAGTGCGCTGCACGCATCAACGAATTAGAGAACATTCCGGCAATCGAGCTGAACATCTCCTGCCCTAACGTGAAGCAGGGCGGCATGGCTTTCGGCGTAACCACAACGGGCGCTGCCAGCGTGGTGCGTGCCGTACGCGAACGCTACAACAAGCCAATCATCGTAAAGCTCTCGCCGAACGTGACCGATGTCACCGAGATTGCAAAGGCAGTAGAGGCAGAGGGAGCTGACAGCGTATCGCTCATCAACACACTCATGGGCATGGCTATCGACATCGAGCGTCGCCGCCCAATGCTCAGCATCAACACCGGCGGACTGAGCGGTCCGGCTGTCAAGCCGGTTGCGTGCGCATGGTATGGCAGGTGGCTAAGGCAGTGAAGATTCCGGTAGTAGGTCTTGGTGGCATCTGCACCGCAGAGGACGCCATCGAGTTCCTCATGGCTGGCGCAACAGCCATTGAGATTGGCACCGCCAACTTCCTCGACCCTGCCGTGACCATCAAGGTGCGCGACGGCATCAACAATTGGCTCGACAATCACGGTTGCTCTTCTGTAAGCGAGATTATCGGTGCATTAGAAGACTAATTTCTAAAGCCCTGCTTCAGGACTTCAGACGGTTGAGATGGTGAGCCGTCAAGATGTCGACATCGCTACATCTACAATGGCAAGCTTTTGGACATTAACAATAAATATAAACGTAGCGGAGACTCTCCGCTACGTTTTTTGTAGCTATACAAGTTCATGCTTAATCAGTAGTTTTTAGACGCAAAAACGATAAAAAGCGATTATAAATGTTAAATATCAGTATAAGAACGCTATTCGCGCCGTAGTTTTTTTACGGACAACACATTTTTATGTATCTTTGTTGACAAGATAATTAACTAATAAATATTGTCATGTTAACGAAATTCGCAGTTAAGAACTATAGAGGGTTTAAGAATCGTATCGAGTGGGACTTGTCTCATCCAAGCAATTATACGTTCAATAATGATGCTGTACGTAATGGCATTATAAAGAATGGCATTATCTACGGACCGAATGGAGCCGGTAAGTCGAATTTCGGATTGGCAATATTCGATATCGCAAACCATCTTTCTCACAAGTGGAAGAAGCCTGATTACTATCTTAACTATGCTTGTGCATCATGCCACAACGAGCCCGTTGAATTCGATTACACCTTTGCTTTCGACGGGCATGTGGTTGTATACAATTACAGTAAAGTGGCATCGGAACTTAAAGGCGATATTATTAGCGAAAAGCTGACTATTGACAACAAAGAAGTTCTTGTTAAAGACACAAAAGAACTTGCAATTTCCGAAGATTTTGGCTTGACAGCCGTTGCCATCCAGAATCTTAAAGACAGTGCCAACAATATTTCTATAGTAAACTATCTGTTAGGTTCTGTACCACTTCCCAAAGACCATGCCTTGCTGCAACTCCGTGATTTCGTAGAGAATATGCTGTTCTTCAGAAGTCTCGATTATCGCGAATTCATTGGATTGAAAGAAGGTGGCAGCAACGTGGAAGAGTATATCGTAAAAAACAACCTTGCTGACGACTTTGCTGCTTATTTGAAAGAAGTAAGCGGTCAAGAGTATGAGTTTGCACCTAACACACAGGGCGATAACATTCTCTTCTGCATGATGAACGGTGTGAGAATTCCGTTCCAATGGGTTGCATCCACCGGCACAAGGAATCTGGAGTTGCAGTATTATTGGCTGAAAGAGATGGACAACGCTTCGTTCGTCTTCATCGACGAGTTTGATGCTTTCTACCATCACGAACTTTCCTATAAAATTTGCAAGCGATTGTTTGAAGGCAACAACCAGGTGTTCGTAACCACCCACGACACCTTCCTTCTTTCTAATGACTTGCTTCGTCCAGACTGCTTCTTTATTCTTAGAAACAACGAAATAAAGGCCATTTGTGACTTGACGGACAAGGAACTTCGTTTTGCTCATAATTTGGAGAAACTGTATCGAGGCGGAACTTTTGGCTTATGATTCTATTTATATTTGAAGGCGATGAGCGTGAGCCGCGCCTGTATAGAACATTGGAAAGACTCTATTTCCCGAAGGTGAATGACAATATCATTTGTTCTTTCGGGAACAACATATACGATCTTTACAATGAGTTGAAGGAATATGAAGATGGTGGAGATGTTGTTTCCGTCATGCGAGAACGTTTGGCAGCAAGAGGCGACTCCACCTTGAACGGCATCAGAAGTTCAGACATTTCGGAAATATTCCTATTTTTCGACTATGACTTCCAAAACTCACACCTTTCGCTTGAAGAGATCAATCGAAGAGTAGAAGAGATGCTGACGTTGTTTGCAGACGAAACAGAGAACGGAAAACTCTACATCAACTACCCGATGATTGAGTCCATCCGCTATACCAAGGAACTTCCAGACACCGATTATGCTAACTATATTGTAAGCAGAGAAGAGTGCAAGGACTTCAAACGCCTGGCTCGTGATTTTTCGGCATACAACAATCTCGACCACCTATTGTTCAAGGATGGCGAAACGCCGACCAAAGAAAAATATATGAAGGTGAAAGACAATTGGCAATATCTTAAACAGATGAATATCAGCAAAGCAAACTTACTCATAACTGGAGTAAATACGATGCCTTTAGAGAAGTCGGTAATCAATCAGTTATCAATATTCGAAAAGTAAATATTGCTCTATGTCAAACCTAATAGAAGTGTTGCCATATTAAACTCTTTTCCAATCTTCATATACGAATATATGAAATAGAAGGTTGTTTATACAGAAAAGTGAAGGCTACCATAAAAATGTTTAACATTTATTTTTTAGTCTGAGAGAAATTGTATAATTTTACTTTCGGAAGAACCAATGAGCCTGATATATTCGCTTTGTTCGTGGATTTTTTCTATATTGATTCACAAGAAGAAATTCCTCCTATCCTTTAAAGTTACTATGAGTAACTCAGGCAAAACAAAAGTAACCATCAAGGTGCGCGACGGCATCAACAACTGGCTCGATAATCACGGCTGCTCTTCTGTAAGCGAGATTATCGGTGCATTAGAAGACTAATTTCTATAGCCCTGCTTCAGGACTTCAGAAAGTTGAGATGGTGAGCCGTCAAGATGTCGACATCGCTACATCTGCAGTGGCAAGCTTTTGGACATTAACTATAAATATAAACGTAGCGGAGACTCTCCGCTACGTTTTTTTTCTATCTATACAATTATATACATATTTCATTGTATCAACATTCATCTCCGAACTTTTTCTCTCCGAACTTTTTGAGGTTGTCTCCGAACTAATCTCTTTTCTCTCCGAACTTTCATGATGAGTTTTCGAACCAAGTAAATCTATTTCCGAACTTTCGCCACACCCTTCATGAACAGGAATAGTAACCAAGGACGTCAAACGTTCGTCTGTTATTTCTTTTATTTTATACAAATATCCAAAAGGCTATCTATCGTTTTGTCCAAGGACTCCTTATACAAAAGACCGTCTACATATTCTTTGGGAATAGCGTGAAATCCATACTTCGCACCAAGAATGGCACACGCAACAGCAGCATTTGTGTCTGCATCTCCTCCTGCATTCACAACGGCAAGCAATCCTTCTTCGAATGAAGAGGCATGCCAATATGACCATAGAGCTACAGATAGAGTAGACAAGGTGTAGCCCCAATTGTCATAGTCTACAAGCGGTTTGACATGAGGTTCCGCCCATGCGTTGTCTATATAATCACATATTTCCACATCATATTGCTTGGCAATATCCTTCATTTGGGAGCGTGTAGGAGGTTCGATGCCATAGACCAATGCATGTATCAGCTCCGAAACAATGACACATGAGCCTACGCATCTTGGATCGTAATGAGTGAGCTGACATATTTTCTCAGCACAGGCTGTTGTTTCTTTTGGGAATAGTCCGACTACAGAGGTGCGCATCAGCCCACCATTTGCAGCAGACTGATACTTGCTCATTTCCCATACCTTGTGGGATACCTCAAACGGATGCTCCACATAATCGCCAATCGTCAGCACCTTAAAGGTATTTTCTCCAATACCCATAGGAAAGCCATTGACCCAGTCTTTGAAGTGTCGGGCGATGTTGTAAAAATTAACACCCTTGTCTTCAATGACCGCATCAGCAATGCATAGCATCATGTCGGTATCATCCGTCCAGTCGCCTATCTTCCAGCGTTTCCGATGTCTGTCTTGGTATATCTGCTTGTAGTGTTGTAATCCATGAGGATATTTCCAAGCTATATCCTCATCTGTCATGAATTCCGTCCCCAATCCGAGTGCATCGCCAATGGCTTGACCATATAGGCAACCTCTAAATTTATCTATCAATTCACGTTCCATTGATTTTGGAGTTTATAATTAATCTAATATCAGTATTTAGTATTTATGCTATTATTCACAATCTTCAGCGCTACACCAACCAGACGATTATTCTCAAGTATGATGGTGGCGTGTATGCGTTTATGCATGCGTTCTTGTCTTATGTGTCGTTTGAACACGATGTCAATACGGCATCGATTTTCATCCATCATTGTTGAGTCACCGTATGGCAAGTAGGTGTCAGGGCGGTGCAGGTCTATCGTGCAGCCACTATTGCACATAGCCGTTATCTCATCCTCAGTCTTCACGTATGGGCAAAAGTAATATTTGTTGTTCATAAACCTATCTACAGTTACATGGAAGAAGCCTTCAAGAAACAGTAATATGCACCATCCGCCCACAACATTGTTGTTTATACATAGATGCTTGAAGAAGTCATTATCTTTCCCTCCTGTCTCATCATACGCATACAATTTAAATATACCATCGTAAGGAAAATAGAAATTGTCGAGTTCATGCCAATTTTGATTGTGTCCTATAGAAAAATGCCAGCCATCTTCAATGTCTAACGCAGGGAACTCACTCAGCAATCCATATTCTGGGCGTTTGGCATTAGGAATCATACGCAATGGATAATTCGTTTTATCATTGATAAATTTCAGATTCCAACTTATTTCTTTCAAAATGTTGTGGCCATATATATACGTACGGAAGTCGTACAGTTGCTTATACACATATAACTTGTGCATACTATCACCTAACAATTCTTTCTCTCGTCGATGAATCTTATTGAGCAATGCTATTGCGAGTTTTATGTCTTTCTTGAATGGATTGTCTATCCAACTATCTCCGTAAAATGAGAGCACGGCCAGATTCCACATGCGCACGAGAGATGCATGTTCTGTGTTACATTCCACCAGCATCTCCTCTGCTAACTTCTGTCTTTTGCCATCAGATTTACAAAATATATTTATCTCTGTAGTAACATCGAAGGTTGGAAAAAACATCAACGGCCATGCGTATAGTTCTGCACCAAAATATGATTCCTTGTTCTTTTGCGATCTTTTGAAGATGCGCTCCATATTGATTTTTTTCATAAGTTCAATGAGTTATTATGTACGCCTATAACCAACTGTTCAACTATATGTTGGCAATAGACGACACATAGGATATGACATCATTTTTCTCGTCCCCACAGAAAGAGTTCTTCAGATTTTATATTCCTTCCATTCGCATCGTGCGTTCTCCTGTGGATACATATTGAGGAGGTATTGTTGTAGATTGTGTTCTAACATATAATTATTATAGTCACCAAGTTGTATGATGATAGAATAAAGTATTATCGTGATAATATTCCAATTTCATTCATCTTTCTTATTGCATCTTCACCTTTGTTTACGAATTGTTCCCAGACTCCAATTTTTTACTAGAAAAGATAAGTGAATTTGGAAACATCTTCTATAGAGTACTTATCACCTTCAATTGTGAAATTAGGCTGTTTAACGCCATTGATGGAATAAGCAAAGCCCATTTCTCCGTCTTCAGTTATAGAATAGGCTTTTATATCATCAGGAGAGTCCAACCAAACCGGTTTGATGAATCCAGACTTTACTCCATTTCCTATTAAAACATTCGACAGCGCATAGTAAGAAAAGCGTTCAGCCTTGTTTGCTTTTAGTAATATTGTCTTAACATACAGAATTCTTTCTTCGTCAGTACTCATTCGAGCAGCTGGAGGTGTCTCTATTATTTCTTTCTTTCGTTCATTATCAATAATTTCTTTTACTTCTGTATCAGAATACTCTTTTAATATTGTATGATAGCCTATTGTTGGAATGAAATCTTTAAAGAAGCTGACGATTAGGTTGCAATTGGTGTACAGTTCGTCATTTGATGTAATAAAATCAACAATTATTACGGTCTTGTAATTTGTTGATGTATCAAGTAAATAAAGTCTATCTATATTAACATACGGGAAATCATTATCATCTAAAAGTGATTTAAGATGATTATAATGATAATCGTATGTCTCTTTTGCCCACTCAAATGGACAGTTATTTATGAAAACAACTAGAGGCTTTTCTTCATTGTCTTCTTCTATCTTTTGTATGACATGGAATATTCTTTCGTAGATGTACTCGTAATAATATCTTTGGCGATTCTTGAAATCATCTAACTCTCCATAAGTATTTACCATTGAATCTGATTGTTCTTCAAGATGGTATGGAGAATATGAATCTGAGAAAGATTGCCAGATTTTAAATTTGGATTTAATGCTGGTACCATCTTTTCGGATTTTGTTGAAAGGAACATCATAGGTATAGCACCCAGCATTAGAGTTACATTCAATAATCGTACTTCTATATTTTGCACAAAAACTCTCTTGTCTTTTTAGCCAATCATCTTGCTGCTTTGAAATGACATAACATTTTTGGAGATGCTCTATCAAATTCTGATCTCGGAGAAGCAATGTATTGTTTGGTCCTGAAGAAAGTTTCTTAATTTCTTTATAAGTTTTAATTCCATCAGCATTATGATTGATAATATTATTGATTTTTGTGAGCCTTGCTTTTCTCTTGTTCCAGTCATCTTCTGTCATAGAGTCTAAGACTTTGATTTCATCGAAAGACAAACTTCTAATTGCTGCTTCATTTTTACTCATTTTTGAGCCATTTGAAGTTAGCTTCTTATAAAGAGTTCTATCTTGTATATTTTGGAAATAGTCCTTTAGAAAGTCATTCACCAGAAATGGATTCGAACTGTAAAACTTGTGTATTTTAGTAATCAGATTGTCCCATTCGTTCCAATCTGCCTCTGCCATGGTCACAATTTTACGTTCTTCGTCCTCTGTCAGTGCCGTATGCTGGCCTACGAAAGCTTTCTGAGTCAATGCACAGACAAGCTGATTGTGGTTTAATATAGCTTTTGAGAGCATGACATTTTCGCTCCTTGATAACTTTTTAAAGAATATCAGAAGAATGCCACAAACTGTGAATATCAGAAGAAGGAGTACCATATTTTTTTCTTATTTATTTTGTCCTTTATCAGGATCAGGACGATTAATTTTAGGAAGAATCTGAATAATGAATCGCTTATTGTTTTCCTCAACTTTTTTGTCTCTGTTGTTACCATTGAATCCACTACCTGCAATAATGATTTCTGTATTGAATTTACGAAAATCATGTTTACCGACAATGCGCCATCTATTATATAGTGCTAAGGCACGTCTATAGCTTAGATAGTACATTTCAGTGTTGTCAGGATTATAAGTATTTGCTTTCAACTGGTCCCACTTTATCGCAGCATTTCCTTCGATTACAAGCTGGTAATGAAACTTATCATTGTGCAATGCTTGTAAAATTCTAGCTAAATCGGTACCGACCGAATCAACCATCCCAAGATATTCCTCTTTTATTTTATCGTCGTTTGAGTAGAATATTTCTTTGCCTACAAAATCTTTGGCATAGAACATTTTCTTTTCAGAATCGTATCCAAGTGTAGATTCATTACTAAGCTTCTCGTAAAGACTATCCAGTTGGAGAATCTGTTCAAGTCTTTCTTTATCTGCATTTGCTGTGCCTAGAGCATCACGCAACTCACCATTTGCCTTACCAACGTTGATTAGGCAAATGATGAAAAGGACGAGCATGACGAAGAATAAACTAGTCATCAGGTCAGAATAGCTCGTCCAAAACGGGTCTTTTTGTCTTGCCATAATTAATTCTTTATTGTCTTAATGACTGAAATCATTTCCTTTACTGCTGTCAGCAAGTCGCCATTCAACTTATTCGCATTTTTCTGAGTATTCAATTGCTCTTGTTTGAGAGATTGAATTTCTGTCTTTAAATCCTTGTAACATTCAGCTTGTACATTTGTGTATTCAATCAATTTGCTTACAACCGTATTTAGTTGTGACATTGATTCAAATGCTGTCTTGTTACTTTCAATGAACGACTTAATATAGTCAGTCTGAGCCTTTAGTTGGGCATTCAACTCTGTTGAAACATTGGCAGCATCTTCCGTAATGTTGTCTAATTGCTTTCTCCACATTTCTCGAGCTTCTGAACCTGTAGGAAAATGTTTTTCTATTGAAGCACGGAATTGAGTTTGTAGTTCAGAGGCTGAACTTTGGTTTTCAACGACAACCTTGAGGGATTTGGCGAAGTCATCAAATGAAGCAAGCACATCATCAATTTTAGAAACAGCTCCATCAACTTTTTCTATGGTTTCATTTAATCCATCTTGATAGCTGTGGAATTTCTCCAGAGAGTCAGAAGAGTCCTTCAGTGTTTGAAATGCATTGGCAATTTCAACTGCCATTTCCTTCTGTTTCATCTTGTTTATCTCTACAAGAAGAAGATGTTGCTTCTCGATGTTATCATTCAGAAGTTCTGCAGAATTGGCATAAGCATCGAGATTATGTCCAAATTTACCAATAAACTCGCCAAGAACTGATTTAAGGGAATTCAGACTTGATGCCATGCTGTTAGAAAGTGATGGCATGAGTTCTCTACGGAGAAAGTCGTAGTAAACACCCTTATATTTATCACAATTCTTCAATGCTTCTTTGTAGTTTATAGAAGAATTGAAAACCATCAAGCCAAGTCCGAACAAGCTTGCAAATATGGCGATGATGACACCAACGAGAAGATTGGTTAATGGTACCATGTTGCCACCAGCGAACAAATCGTCTACATTAGAAGCAATACCTGCCAGACCTGTGATAATACCAATAAATGTACCACCAAGACCGAGGTATAGTGGGACATTGATTGTATTAGAAATCTGTGTTTCAAGTATTTCTATTTTCTTCTCGCAGATATCTTGAAGAATAGAAAATTCAGCAGATGTGCCGACATTCTTACACAAATATGCATTTGTATCAAACACCATTTCACGGAAAGCGTCACTGCCTCCGTTTGCTTTTATCAAATCCAAATCGGAGTACTCGATTTTTTCCACTGGATCTTCATATGTATCATCATCACTTTCGTCCTCTGCTACTAAAGATGGAGTTATTGTTTCCACGTGTCGTGCAGGTGGATTCTGTATGAATTTTCTAAGAGATTCTCGAGTATTAAGATCATCCTTAGTAATGGAGGTCTTGATAGTACTCAGTTGTGACTGATCTGGGAAAAAGGCACCAAGTTGTGTAATTCTCCTTTTTGTTGCAGAGAAAAAACGAAATTGGAAATAGACTACTACCGCAACAATGATGATAGAGGCGATTAGAAGTCCGAGTTCAAGCGCTGTGAGATTTTGCAAATATGTATTCATATCAGTCAAATATATTTAATTGTTTTACTTCTTTTTTATTTTTCTTTGTTCCTGCTTTACGAGCAGTTTTCTTAGCTTCTTTTCTTTCAGCAATTTCCTCTGCTGTAAGAGGCTCGTATTTCTCGTCAGGCTTTGGATATGTGCCTTCTATGTACATTTTCACCAATCCTGCATGAGACATCGGTGATGATGTATCTCTGAAATCTGTGTTTGCATTATAGTCAAGGAATACAATATCATGATCTTTGGCTCTTTCCGCAATTTTCATTACTACATTGTGAGCGGTAGGTACATTGTCCAATACGTATTTATACGAGGGAAGATAAATCTGCATACGTGCATCAAAGTAGTTGAGCAATTCAGAGCTATGAATACCTTTTTGGTGTCCACGTGGAAGTCCGAACTTTCTTACTGTACGTTTTAATCCTGACATAGTATCGTTTTGGAAACTTGACATGTCTATGCCGCAGTTTTCAAATACCTTTAGGCCCTGCCATATACCTTCTACACACTTTGCAAAGTAACCTTCAGAAAATGGAATTGGTATATTTCCATGAGGATAGAATGGACTAAGGACCATAGCCCATTTGGCGTTTGTTGTTGATGTTATATCCAGAATGTCAGCTTCCGGATTATTGTTCCTTAATTTTTTCAAGTTTTTCTTTTTTTTGTTTTTCTACGTATATCATAATTAGAATACCATTCTATTTGGATTGTTTATATTTTCAATATATTCAATTGGAATGAAGGTCTTAACCATACATTCAGCCTGATGAGCATGGAAGATGGGGCTATTCCTGCTGACGTAGGATGCTTTCGTCGCACCGATATTGACTCTTTGAAGATCACTCAGACTTCCTCCATGAGTATGATCAGAATCTGCTGCGTTCATATCAGAGAACAAGGTATCCTTAAATGTAGCTACATCAATCTTTATTTTTAATAGAACCAATCGGGTGCCTTCCTTATATTTACGGTATGCCATAGGGTGATCTGAGCAGAAACTGAGTCTGACATAGTCTTGAAGACCATATCGACAGTCTAGTCCTCTTGACTGCAAGTCACCACCGGCATTAGGAATTTTAATATCGTGTTGAGAACAGTAATACCAGGAATACAAGCCACCAAGTCTTTTAATAGAATTGACATTCATCTCATCAGTGAAATGATAGAAGTAGCGTACACCATTTAACCTTAGATGATTCAAGAATGCATCTGGATTTGTTTTCTTCTGGGTGACAGTTGAACGCAATCTTGCATTCTCTTCTGCTCTTTCAGTTTCAATCCTTGCAAGTTTTTCTTCGTACTCACGAGCCTCACGTTCTTTCTCAAGTTGTTGCTTACAAATGCGTTCTTGACGTTCTGCCTCTAACTTTTCTTTCCTTGCCCTTTCCTCTGCAAGCTTGCGTTCCTCTTCTTCTCTTCTCTCTATTTCTTTTTGTAAGAGAATAGCCTTGAGTTCCTTGATATCAGCTTGCAATGACTTGAAATGCTCTGTGAAAGAGTCCTCTTTAAGTTCTTTCTCCAGTGGAGAAGCCTTGTATAGATACTCTTCAGCTTTGTCGGCATTTTCAAGCTTAATTTGCTCAAAGGTTTTTGTGAAAAGTTCTGTTAAGACACCACGAATCTGATGCTTTCGCTCTTGTTCCTCTTTTTTCCTTTTTTCAAGAAGATCAGCCATGGTTCGTATCTTCCCAAATTGAGGAGGTGTGAAGTCTTTTGTCTTGACAGATACCTTATCAGTTGGAGTTACCTTGAACCATGAAGTATCAGCAGAAGAATTAGTTTTCTTCTGCCTTTCCTCAATATCAGTTCTTTCGCGAAAAAGCTCTGATATTCGATTCGAAAGCTTCTTTAAGCGAGAGTCCTCATCAGTACCTGTTAGTTTTCGAAAGAAATCAAAAAATCTCATAGTACTTACATTTCATATTTTTAATAAATTTCATCTATATCTAAACAACAATTCAGATAGTATTGTCTATCTTTCAATGTCATTGTTCAGAGGTTAGATTAAACCAATAGACTTGCTTTTGACAGAATTGCTAATTCTTGACTACAAATATAAAGAATCTTATTCAGGCAAAAAATAATTAATTTATTTTTTTCTTTTGGGTAATCCTATTCTGTAATTTGAGGTAATTGGTAGTGTCGATTGCTACAAATCACCTCTCAATATTATTATCTGAATAAATCTTGTGGTATCTTTTTTGATTGTGCTCCTAACTCCAACTTCTGTGTTCCGTCCCAATTCGTAAGTTAGTCAGCACAACCATTGAAAAAAATAGCTCGCCAAACTGGTATTCCTACTACTAAAACTGGTATAGAGAGGAAAATCGGAAAAATGATATTAAAGGCGATATTTAGAAAATAGTAATTGATATCTATATAAAATCAAGTACGTGAAAAATCTGCCATATCTTCCAGGATTGCTGTACGGCGCTCATTATCAACATTGTAAAGGCTGGAAGATATGGCTGAGAAGGGATTATCTGCCAGCCTATCTGCCAGCCTGAACGAGCTATCTGCCAGCCTGAACGGACTATCTACCAGCCTACTGCCCTACCCTCTTCACAAGATAGCGCGTGCAGGTTTCGCACTTGCGGCGGCGCATGTCTGGCATGTTGGCGAGCTTGCGACCGAAGGCGATGAGGGTGTTGGCTTTTAGGAGGAACCGACCTTCTGCTTAATGACGTCGAAGATTTCGGCGGTGGAGAGCCACTCGGCGGCGGGGTCGAGCGGGTCGGCGGCGACGGAGAAGCAGAGGCTGAAGTATTGGTCGGCGGGTTCCTGTATCTCGTAACGTCGGTTCCAGAGCATTATCTGCTCGGTCTCTGCCTTGTCGAACCAGCTGCGACGACCGTTGCGCAGGAGCTGCAGTGCCTGGGCGAAGAGCTGACGGTGGTCGGGCACGCGACTGGTGTCGATGGGCGCGGTTAGCTCGATGCCGATGAAACGGCGATTGCCCGAGGGGTCGGCGAGGATGTCGGTCATGTTGCTGGTGGCGATGAACGATGCTTTGCGAGGTAGTTCCTCGATGTGGGTGCCGAACGGGCGTTTCACTTTTACCGACGGCAGCTGAATGATGTTCTTCAGAAAGCCTTGCTGCACACGCGGCGAGATCTGGTTGAACTCGTCGAGGTTGATGAGCAGTTGCTGCGACATGGCGAGCATCACCTGGCGACGATCGGAAAGGGCAAGGCTATCGGTGTAGCCCCACTTCAGAGCATCGGGCAGCAGGCGACGGCAGAACGTGCTTTTGTTGTAGCCTTGTGGCGAGATTAGCAGTGGTGCAACGCTGTTGCCATAGAGTCGGGAGGATTGGTTTTGCCACTGGCTCACCATGGCGAGCAGCCACGTGGTGAACCACTCGCGCCATAGCGGTGTGTCGGTTGGCACGGTGAGGGCGAGGTCGCCGATGTGGTCGTGTCCGTCCCATACGCCTTCGCACTCGGCGAGGTAGTCGCCGACGGGGTCGTACTGGCGAACGTAGTCGGAGTCGATATAGTTGCGTATGTCGTTCTGACTCACCTCGATGCCTTCGCGCTGCACCTCAAGAATGATGCGTCGGCGCGTGCGCGAATCGAGTGGTTCGAAGCTGCCGACTGGACTGTCGACGGGGCGACACTCGGTGCAGTTCATAACGGTGTTGTAGCGAAAGGCGTAGTGCGTGGTAAGGTAGTCGATCATGCGGTCGATTGGGCTTGGTGCGGTTGTTTCGTTTTTCATGGTTATTGGTGTTTTGTGTTGTTGTTATAATTCTCACGCTGCGACAACTTTATTGCCACGCTACGGCAACACGGTTGGCACGCTACGGCAACATGGTTGTTGTGCTACGGCAACATGGTTATCGCAGAGCGAGAATAATGGGAAAAGGGCAAAAAAACTACAGAAAGTCGACCTCTTCTGTCGAGTTATCAAATACTACGTTCGTGTAATCGTACTGTGCGAAGAGCTGCTTTATCCACTCTTGCTGCTCGGGCACGAGCTTAGACTTTCCATAATGATAGCGATAGTACATACTTGTTCCGCCGAAGTATTTCCTCATCAGTAGGCGCAAGTTTGAGGCATCGCGTAGTTTCACGTCTTCAAACAGTTGCTTAAATCCTGATGCCAAGCGCACCATGCGCACTGGTTTGAAGTGGTCGCACGAACCGTCTGCTCGCAGGGCTGTGGGAAAAATCGCATTACCCTGCGTGCGTGAGGAGTCGAGTGCGACGGACGAGCGAAAGTGTATGCACTCGTTGCAGCGTTTGCAGTTGGAATTGAAGCAATAGGACCAGTTGTTTGGGATGTTGCTGCGCTTGATAGCAACGTCGTTGATGTTTGTGTTTTCCATTGTACTGTGTTTTTTTAGTTTATAGTGTTTCTAAAATTGCTTGCAAAGGTATAATATTGCGCAAGCGTTGTCAAGTTTTTTTCAGAAAAAAGTTTTTTCGAGGCTGGAAGATAGAAGGTCTCGGATGGAAGAAAGGCTGGAAGATAACTCGTTTTTAAAGTTATCTTCCAGCCTTTATTTTGCTGAGAATAAATGACTTACAACATAACTGGCAGATATGGAGGATTTTTTCGCGTATTGAGGTATAATGTAGGAGGCTACGGCATTCTTGCCGTAGTCAAAACCTATCTTCTGGCTGCGTGGGTATGGCAGGATGCCATACCCTCCTACATAAGTTTCAAAACTCACAACAGAACAACTCAACACCTCAACACCTCAAAACCTCAAAACCTATCTTCTGGCTGCGTGGGTATGGCAGGATGCCATACCCTCCTACATAAGTTTCAAAACTCACAACTGAACGCCTCAACATCTCACCATCTCAACACCTCAACACATCAACACCTCAACATTATTTAATCTTGTCGAAGCCCTCGCCGAAGACACCCTGGCAGAATGTCTGCGAAACGACGGCGTCGGGGTCGATTGCCTTGATTACGGCGAACACCTCCTGCGACTCGTACTTACGCGTGAGGACGATGAGGAGGTCGACATCTTTCTTGCTGTACCAGCCCTTACCCTCGATGAGCGTCACACCGCGACGCACGTCGGTGTTGATAGCGTCGGCTATCTCCTGATACTTCTTCGAGATGATGAGGAACTGCACCGTCTGGCGTGAGCCATTGATGACATAGTCGCAGACGATGGTGGCTACAAGCGTGAAGGCTACACCGTAGACGATGGTCTCGGTGCTGCGGAAGAGCAGGTAGGATGAGCAGATGATGGTGCAGTCGACAAACTGCATGGCACGACCGAAGCTCATGTTGAAGTACTTGTTGAGCAGCACGGTGATGATGTCGGTGCCACCAGTAGAGCCATTATGCGAGAAGACCAGACCCAAGCCTGCACCACCCATCGCACCGCCAATGAGCACGTGCATGAACTTGTCTTCGCCTGCCGTGATGATTGGGTGAGCCTCAAAGAACGGCTGAAGCACACCGACGAAGAATAGCAGGATGCCCACGCCGGTTAAGGTGCGTATGATGAACTGTAGGTTCAGTGCCTTGAGGGCAATGAGCAGCAACGTACAGTTGATTACGGCAAGCGAAATCCATGTAGGAATCTCGGTTGCATAGAAAACAAGTGCTGCAATACCAGACGCACCACCCATAACTACTTTCTCGGGCAAGATGAACGCTGTGTAACCAACAGAATACGAAAGGATGCCGAGCATGATAAAAACAAGGTCCTTCATGTTACTCTTGGTGCGCGACTTCATCACCGTTGTTTTAGCTTCTCCCATAATTAGCAATTTTAAAAGAACAAAGCCATAGCCCCCAAGGGCGTATTGCCTACTTTTGGGCTATGGCTTTGAGCATTAGAGTATTTGATTTTAAAGTTTTATTTACACCTTATTACTTAGCGTAAGCTACCGAACGTGTCTCGCGGATGACTGTAATCTTCACCTGTCCCGGGTAAGTCATCTCGGTCTGGATCTTGTTGCAATCTCGCCTGAGAGTTTCTCTGTCTCCTTGTCGTCCATCTTGTCGGCACCCACGATTACGCGGAGCTCACGACCAGCCTGGATGGCGTATGTCTTTGTTACGCCTGGGTAAGACATAGCGATTGCCTCAAGGTCGTTGAGACGCTTGATGTAAGCCTCTACAATCTCGCGACGTGCACCAGGACGTGCACCCGAGATAGCGTCGCACACCTGTACGATCGGAGCGAGCAGTGTGTTCATCTCCATCTCGTCGTGGTGGGCACCGATAGCGTTGCAGATATCGGGCTTCTCCTTATACTTCTCGGCGATCTTTGCGCCGTAGAGTGCGTGCGGCAACTCGCTCTCCTCGTCGGGCACCTTACCTATATCGTGGAGCAAGCCAGCGCGCTTTGCCTTCTTCGGGTTCAAGCCGAGCTCGGCAGCCATAACAGCACAGAGGTTGGCTGTCTCGCGAGCGTGCTGCAAGAGGTTCTGACCGTAAGACGAACGATACTTCATCTTGCCGACGATGCGGATAAGCTCCGGATGCAAGCCGTGGATGCCGAGGTCGATGGCTGTGCGCTTACCTGTCTCGATTATCTCGTTGTCGAGCTGCTTCTTCACCTTTGCCACTACCTCCTCGATGCGTGCCGGGTGGATACGTCCGTCGGCTACGAGCTGATGGAGGGCAAGGCGACAAACCTCGCGACGAACGGGGTCGAATGCTGAGATGACGATTGCCTCTGGTGTGTCGTCTACCACGATTTCCACGCCGGTAGCAGCCTCAAGAGCGCGGATGTTGCGACCCTCGCGACCGATGATGCGACCCTTCACCTCGTCGTTGTCGATGTGGAACACCGACACGGAGTTCTCGATAGCGGTCTCGGTTGCTACGCGCTGTATGGTCTGGATGACGATTTTCTTTGCCTGTGTGTTGGCGTTGAGCTTAGCCTCGTCCATAATCTCGTTGATGTACGATGCAGCATCAGTGCGAGCCTCGTCCTTAAGGCTCTCTACGAGGCGGTTCTTAGCCTCCTCTGCGCTAAGACCAGAGAGTTCTTCGAGCTTCTCGCGCTCCTTGGTCTGCATTTTGTCGAGTTCGTCCTGCTTGATGGCGAGGAGTTTCTTCTCGTTGTCGATGCGCTGCTGAGACTGCTCTACCTCCTGCTTGCGACGTCCGAGTTCTTCCTGACGCTGGTTGAGCGATATCTCGCGCTGCTTCAAGCGGTTCTCGCTCTGCTGTATCTTCTGGTTGCGCTGCTGCACTTCCTTCTCCAGCTCCGACTTCTTGTTGAGGAACTTCTCCTTCACCTCGAGGAGTTTCTTCTCCTTCACTACTTCTGCCTCCTTATTGGCGGCTTCTACCATTTCATTATATTTTCCTTTTATCACGTAACGGAAAATAGAATAGCCTACAACGCCACCTGCTATAAGTGCCACTAAGGCTGTAATGAATATCTCCATTTTTTAAGTTATTATTTGTTAGTTATTATTTGTTAATGTTTATTTGCAGTTTGCGATGGTAAAGATACAATCTCAAGACGCGACGCTACACACCTTATTATATATGGTGGGCATCTCAACACCTCAACATCTCAACATCCCAGCACCTCTTCTATCTCCGAGGTGAGTTTTTTGATGATGTCGTCATACGGCTCGGTGTTGTTACGCGACTTCTCCATCTCGTAACGCAACGCTATCTCGATGAGTGCCATATAAAGGATTTCCTTGTCGTTCTTAGGACCTTTATATCGCTCGGCATAGGTGTTCATAGTCTTCGTTATCAGACTGGCGGCATCGCGGTAGAGCGGTTCGTCTTGCGGACGGATATTCACCGGCATGTCTGTGTCGTAGAGTGGAGCCTTATGCGTAGTTTCTCTGTTGATTGTTCAGCCATCGTGAAGTTGTTTTTAAGGCGCAAGAATGGTTATTCTTGTTTCTCGTTGACGAGCGTTATACACTTATCAACATCGCGTATGAGTTTTGCAAGACGCTTCTGCGCCGACTGCATATCACCATCGGTGATCTCAACCATTCGTGCCAATTTTAGACTTTCGTAGTCGTTGCGCTGTTGCTGCAGCTGAGCCTCGAGCTTCGCAATACGTTCTTGGTTTTCAAAATCCATCAATTATCTTCAGACCCATCAGATAGAGACGATGGATGACTTGCAGGAACGGATTGAGGAACTGAACGGTGTTGTTTCTGTCAGCAAAAAAGAAATTTCTGAAAAGCGGAAA
>ENA-OQHY01000301-OQHY01000301.1-human-gut-metagenome-genome-assembly--contig:-NODE-301-length-28761-cov-12.113292_pt1 | contig 28761 bp, 33 predicted proteins | sample MGYA00242570_ERZ504733 | MGnify/ENA primary metagenome ERZ504733 (study PRJEB26092, sample SAMD00036219) | human gut metagenome | host: Homo sapiens | study: EMG produced TPA metagenomics assembly of... | reverse complement strand
TCTGAATGGATATTATGACAGCCTGAAACAGCTTCTTGACCATATGATCAAGATGGGGCTGTCCTCAGAAAATCGTCAGCAGGGAATTTATTTTGCTGATGATATGGAAGATATTAAAGCACTTCTGGCTACAGTAACTAAGTAAAATTCAGATCGTAAACAATTGTCAAACACCCCTGGGGGATATTTACCTATTCATATATTGCATAGTTCATACTACTTTTTTCATGGTTTGAAATCCCCCTGGGAGGCTTGTTCTTTCCCATAATTTTGTTAAAATATAATCAATGCAGAGATCATTAAATATCAGTCAGCGAGATACTTAATGATTCATGTATCCGCACAAAGATTTGTGTCAGACAACAAATAAAGGTGCACAGACCTCCGCGCAATGCGCATCTAAAAACTCATTAAAAAAAGTACTTCGTCCGCAGGAAGTACTTTTTTAACGAAAAGATAATTATCAATATTATGATAGCATCTTCAGTTCATGTTCTTCATTCATACAGGCAAATCTGGTACCGATAGTTTCAGCCAGTTGTCTGTTATGTGTAATCGTAATCAACGTTTTTCCTGCTTTATGAAAACTCTGCAGAAAATCCACCAGCATATCCTGTGTTTTTTCATCAAGTCCTGCAAGAGGTTCATCCAAAATCAGAACCTCAGGATTCAACGAAAGAATACATGCCAGTGAAACCTTTCTTTTCTCCCCTCCACTCAGATGATAGGGTGGTCTCTCTCTTAGTTTTTCCAATCCAAATAAGTGCAGGCAGTCTTCTGTTCTTTTTTTAATCTCCTCTTCCGAAAGCCCCATCTGGACCGGTCCAAATGCAATCTCCTCTTCCACACTTCCACAAAAAAGCTGGGTATCTGCATTCTGAAACACATATCCCATCTGCTGATGAAACCATTTTGCAAACTGGCTGTTTTTTAACGCTTTTTCATTAATTTCATGTCCCTGATAAAAATATTTTCCTTCCGATGGAAAAATAATTCCATTCAATAGTTTAATCAGTGTTGATTTTCCACATCCGTTAGGTCCCTGGATAACTATAGAATCTCCTCTGTTTATGTGAAGATCCACATATCTCAGTGCAATTTCTTTTTCATATGCAAAACATACATTCTCAAGTCTGATCATAACTGCCCTCTTCTGTCTTTTCCTGTCAATTATCATATCTTTCTGTTCAGATACCAGAACAATACAATACATCCAGCCATAATAAAAGTGCTGAAAATATCCGCTGCACATAACGTGTATTTCTGCTTTTTCTTATACTCTCCTGTAAATCCACGACAGCACATTGCTGTATGCATTTCTTCCGCCATTTCACCAGATTTCAGAAATGAGATTCCCAGCACACCTGACAAAGCTTTTGCTTTCTGAGGATTCTTTCCCACTGACCTTAACCGGACAGACGTAAGAATAGCCGCACACATTTCTCCAAGCACCGAAATATATTTCAAAGTAATATCCAGCGTAAAAATAAATATGGATGGCAGCCGAAAAGTTCTCATACTTCCTGTCAGTTTATTCCAGGATGTCCCTGATGACAAAATACCAACCAGAGTTACAGATACATATACTCTTGAAGTAATATTCATTAAAGTCTGAGGAGTTCCCATAAATACGGATGGGAGAAGGATCAATATAGAAAACAGAACCGCACCTGCTGTTCCTCTCAGGATCTGACGGATAGCTTTTGCCGAAAAAAACGCCAGTCTGACTGTCACTGCTGCACACATGATCAGAGTAAACAGATAATTTCCCGAACATGCAGTAAGAACAATATATAGAAGTGTATAAAACAGTTTCAGAGAAGGAGTGGCAGAAAATTTGCCATCCTTCCCTTCATAAAACCGCATTTTTGCAAGCACAGATAAAACTGATTTCGTACTTTTTGTTAAAAATGCTTCTTTATCTTTAGATGGAACATAAGTTTCTCCGGAACACATCCAGTCTGGAAGCATAGTTTCTTCTTTTTTATGATCATTCATCTGTTATGCAGCCTTCTTTTTAAAATCAACTTCTCTTTCATCATTGAAGAAATAATCTTAAAAATGATCACCAGAAGTGCCACGCCTACAATAGCCGAAAGAATATATCCTGTCCACTCAGGTAACCCGGACATAGAATAATCAGGAAACAAAGTTGACAGTTCAAATCCATTGGTCATTCCTGACGGAGTGTATCCAAGCTGGCTTCCGCCACTTACCAGACCAGCGATTTCATCAGCACCCCATTCACCCCAGGCAGTACCGGTTGCCAGAAGTCCCAGAGGAGTCAGTACGATGAGAACAGCCATCAGTATATACAGTGGTTTAAATGCTGTCTTATCCGGAACAGCATCCAATGCTTTTGGTGTAACTTTTTCAACAAAGGTAAGTACCACTACTGTCAGAATAATCTCTGCCAGACCAAATAATGTAATATGTCCGATCATCATTGCAGGTATTGATACACTTAGCGGATACGGACAATAAAGAGCCTGGCCTTCTGCATTTTTGAACAGCAGTGGCTGAATACCAAATTCAACAGCTGCACAAAAGGCCGCAGCATTAATACCTACATATGAACCAATTGCCGCACTGAGCTTACGCATACCTGTTTTCTTCAAAAGAAGCCTGTACAGGAAAAATCCCAGATACGGCAATATAAATGCCATGTTGAAACAATTTGCACCAAACGCAAGGATTCCACCATCTCCAAAAAGAAGTGCCTGTATCAGTAGCGCAATGGAAACCGATATGCACCCGGCTGCAGGACTTCCTGTCAGTATAGCAATAAGAGTTCCTCCTACTGCATGTCCTGTTGTACCGCCCGGAAGCGGAACATTAAACATCATTCCCAGAAATGAGAAGGCAGCCCCAATACCAAGAAGCGGCATCTTTGATTTTGGTATCTCTGTTTTTATTTTATGAATAGAATATCCCCACACCGGAAGCATGGCTGCTGTCATTACAGCACATGTTGACGGGCTTAAATAATTTTCAGGTATATGCATGAATATACTTCCTTTCCCGTGAAAATATTATTTTATCTGGCGCGCACCTTACAAACAACTGTATTGTAGCACCACGTTAAAGTGTCAACAACCTACCAGGGGGATATTTACATATTCTTATCAGGCATGGTTTTGCCTGTATTTTTCATACCACTATCGCAATTCCAAAAAGAAAATCACAATTACGAGAGTACCGCATCCACCAGTCTCCGCGTATATTCTTCCTTTGGTTCATTAATGATATCATCGGGAATTCCGCTTTCCACTACTTTTCCCTCATACAGTACCAGAACCCTGTCACAGAACATCTGAACAAGGGCCAGATTATGGCAGATAAAGATAAAAGACAGCCCCTTCTTCTCTTTCAGGTCTTCCAGAAGCTCCATGATCTGTTTCTGTATGGTTACATCCAGGGCACTGGTTGCCTCATCACAGATCAGAACTTTTGGTTCCACTGCCAGGCTCTTGCGATCGCAGCCCGCTGGCACTGTCCGCCACTTACCTCATAAGGATATCTTTTTGCATATTCCTTCTCAAGACCACACTGCTCAAGCAATTCTGCTACTCTCTTCTCCACATCAGCCTTTTTCATTCCACGGTTTCTAAGGCTCTCACCGATTCCGTCACCCAGTGTCCTTCTGGGATCAAAAGAACCCACCGGATTCTGAAAAACCATCTGTATATCTCCATATATCTCTTTCAGCTGACTTTGTTTCAGTCTTGTAATATCTTTTCCTTCAAATTTCAGCGTACCCTCTGTGATGTCAGTCAGCCGGGTGATCAGCTTTGCTATGGTACTTTTCCCGCTGCCGGATTCTCCTACGATTCCCAGCGTTTCTCCTCTTTCCAGTGTAAAGCTTACATCATTTACTGCTTTAAAAGGATTTTTTCCTCTCTGGGTAAATGTTTTTGTTAAATGTTCTGCCTCTAAAAGTATGCTCATACTCTGACCTTCCTTTGCAGCTTTGGTACAGCCTCCAGCAATTTCCTGGTATAGGGATCCTGGGGATGATCCAGTACACGGTCTGCTGTGCCATATTCTACTGTTTTGCCATTTTTCAAAACCAACACAGTATCTGCCATTGCCCGGACTACCCCGATATCATGTGTCACGATCACAATTGCAGTTCCAAACAACTCTCTTAACTTAAGCATTTCCCTTACAACCTGACGCTGTACAGACACATCCAGAGCACTGGTCGGTTCATCCGCAAATAGGATGGGCGGATTCATAAGCATGGCAATTGCAATACCTGCTCTCTGATTCATTCCGCCAGACAGTTCAAATGGATAACTGTCCCACACGCGCTGGCTGTCCTTAAAATTCAGTTTGTCAAACAGATCCATTGCCCTGGTTTTGGCTTTTCATTCAGTTTCAACAGCCGCATGGCATTTGTGACCGCTGTTCTGCTCTTGGAAACCCGCTCTGCTACCTCATCCTGCTTTAGATTAAATTCTGTCAGAAGCCGCTTAAAAGCCAGTGCTTCTTCAATTGGATTTAAATCTTCCCTCTGAATATTTTCTATCAGGGAAATCTCCATAATTTCCTGTCTGGTAAGTTTCTTGATAATCACAGGAATTTCTTTGATTCCGGCTATTTTCGCTGCTCTCCACCGGCGCTCCCCGGCGACAATCTCATAATAATCCTCTCTCTCCTGCACCAGAAGTGGCTGCAATACTCCATACTGTTTTATGGATTCTGCCAGTTCAAGCAATGCATCCTCATCGAATTTTTTTCTCGGCTGCTCCCTGTTTGGTTCTACCTTTGTGATATTCATCATGATAGCATCTGCCGCGTGCTCACTCTTTGGTGTTGGATTATTTTTTGAAGCTGCCGGTTTTGTATTCACCTTGTCTGTAATCAGAGAATCCAAACCTTTTCCCAATCCTTTTTTAACTGCCATTGTTACTCCCTTTCTTTTTACAAATCTTTACGACCCACGATTTCCTTTGCAAGCTTGCGGTAACTCTCTGCCCCCGCAGATTTGCTATCGTACATATTGATCGGAATTCCATAAGATGGTGCCTCTGCCAACCGAATATTTCTCGGAATCATAGTCTCATAAATTTTTGTATCCAGATTTTCTTTTACATTTTCTACAACCTGATTTGACAATTTCGTCCGGACATCATACATGGTAAATACAACGCCTTCCATCTGCAGATTGGGATTTAATCTCTCCTGTACAAGATTAATGGTATGTATCAACTGGCTCAGTCCTTCCAGTGCATAATACTCACACTGAATCGGGACAAGAACCGTATCTGCAGTTGTCATGGCATTTACCGTCAGCATATTTAAAGATGGCGGACAGTCAATCACAATGAAATCGTAATCATCACGGATATAGTCAACTGCTGTTTTTAAGATATATTCTTTGTCATTTATTCCTAATAATTCTATTTCCGCACCTGCCAGATTTACATTGGATGGAATCAGACGCAGACCTTTTACAACGGTATCCTGAATACTCTCATTGATGGAACATTCATCCAGCATCAGCTCATATACCGTATTCTCAACCTCGTTTTTATCCACGCCAAGTCCACTCGTCATGTTTCCCTGCGGATCTAAATCAATAGCAAGTACACGTTTGCCCATTTCAGCAATACTTGCTGCAAGATTTATCGATGTCGTTGTTTTACCGACCCCACCCTTTTGATTTGCAATTGCAATAATTCTTCCCATATTTTCCTCTTTTCTTTCTTATTCTCTGTATTTTATCAGAGTGTATTTTTATTTATCTTTTTAATTTTAAATGCAAAGGTTCTTCTCCATGTATTATTCTGTAAATTCCTTTGCGATGCCGGATCAGCATAAGGACAGTTGCAATCAGTACACATACAAGTTCTATAGAGTTTCCATGTATAAAATATACCGTTGGAATTGCAAGCGCAGGAATGACAACCGCGCCCAGCGGAAGCCATCCGGTAAGTAGCACTACCATGCCTCCTATTATGCAACAGATTGCTCCCGGAACTCCAAATGTAAGTATCAACCACGTACAGGTAACTGTAACACCTTTTCCACCTTTTCCTTTTCTCCACAGTGGATAATTATGTCCAAAAATCGCTCCAAATCCTGTATATAAAAAAATATCATGCCATGTTTTATCTGGAAATAACAGGCGACCAAGAATACCGGCTACAATAACTTTTAATATATCGCCGGCTAATACCAAAACACCTTCCTTTTTCCCGATATGTTCCATGACATTTGCCATCCCGGGATTTCCAGATCCTATTTTACTTACATCATTTCCTGTGGAATGTTTTACAACGAACGTTGCAGTTAACATTGTTCCGTATAGATATCCCAAAATCAATAATATACTTTTATATATCATACACATCTTCCTCTTATTTTCTATTACAGTATAACATAAAATCGATTAATCTCGAATAGTAATTATGTTGTTATTTTGCAGATTTTTATGTTTTTCTTTGAGCTTTTTTTGTGAAATGTTTCACGTGAAACATTTTTATTTTTATTCTTTTTATTATAAACAAAAATCGCAGCTTAAATGCGTAGATTGGAAATCTTTTTATATTTTCTTTTGGATTGATATACATAGTGTTACTTAAAAGACAATTTTTTCTACACGATGAATAATACTCTGTTTCGTATTGATTTCAACGCAAGAAGGAAGATATTCAGTTCTATAAGACAAAAGAAAAGATACATTCTCTTTCTACACATAATAAAAGAAACTATAGACAAAGAAATAATATTTGTAGCACCTATCTGTGAAAAATAGGATGTTAAATTTGACAGTTATAGCTTTCCCAGAAATATATTAATTTACGCTTTTTATTCACTCCTTTCTATGGTACAATGATAAAACACAATTACTGGAAGAAAATATGTTTAATAATATGATAAAAGGGTCACTAAGGTATGCATCGAATTGCATGCAGCATGCGTCGATAATATCTTTTGCCCCTTTTATTATATAAAGATGTTCAGAAAATGTATTTCATACAATTGCAAAAACACCAAAAGTAACTATATATGATATAGGTTTTGACACTGATACTCTCATAACATATTTGCACGTTTGTTACATATTTTCGAATTCTATAGGTTTTGATATCGGTACTCTCACAACGTGACTATATCTATATCTTATTTATAAGGATATGGGAGAGATATAATGACATGGGTGTCAAAAAGAAATTTTACCCCTCATTTAATATTAATCAGATTAATACATGCTTCGCATTTTCATAATCTGACCGCATCTCATAATCCGCTAATTTACATGCTTGCATAGTAAATTGCTACTTTCTCAATTGTGGTGTGGTTCATTATGGTATCCATCAAATTGCATGCAAACATGCATCAATCATACCTTATGACCTTTTAATCATATAATTTCATGGAAAAGATTTTCAAGGAAACGATACTGATAAGTACCAAACATATCTCTGACACATCCCTGGTACACCCATATCAGAAAGATTTTACAAAAGAATTACAAAATCTTGGAAATAATGTAGACTCATTTACAGGCTATATAAGAAACGACTATTCAGAAGATTAGCGAAATCCCTGAAATATCAGAAGTATGATTACATTATAGCAACTTACTCTCTGCACCATTTGACAGATAGAAAGATAATTATTTTTATTCCGAAACGATGATAAAATTGTCCTCACCACTGATCTGATGATAAACAGAAAATTATTTTATTCAGCAACTGCTTGATCTCTTAAATAAAAAATTTAAAAGATATGATTAGTGATGTTACTTTAAAAATCGGGATGAACTGGATATGTAGGGAAAAGAAGGTAATAAATGGGACAACTATGAAATTTATTTTTTTACCGATGGGCTTAATAAGAAAGTATTTCCAAAACTTTTATTCATATTATGCTCTTATTGATCCGGTATTTTAAACATCCGTTCATTAATTTGTAAAACCGGAGCAAAATCATGCATATCATAAATTCACCGGGCAAACTTATATTTAAACTGCTCTCCAGCAAATTCTACTTATGAAAATAAAAAAGGATAATAAAATGTTCACGTGAAACATTTTGTTATCCTTTTTTAAACGAAACTCTCTCGTTTTCCATTCTTTTTACAATTCAATTAAATTATTGCGAATAGCAAACACTGCAGCCTGCGTCCGATCTGTTACTTCTATCTTCTTAAAAATGTTAGATACATGGTTCTTAACGGTTCTCTCACTGATATTTAACTTTTCAGCAACTTCCTTATTATACATTCCAACTGCCAAAAGCTTCAAAACTTCCAATTCACGCTTTGTGAGGCTCTCTATCTTTCCTTCATCCTGTTCTTTTCAATCATCTTGGAATTTAATGATGGAATAAGACTTGGCTGAATATAATTTTCTCCTTCTACGATGGAAAATATAGCTTTTTTCAATTCTGCGGATTCAGAATCTTTTAAAATATAGCCATCCACCCCTATATCGACCGCTTTCATCAGATATTCCACTTCATTATGAACGGTGAGAACCAAAACCTTTACCTTTGACTTTGAAGATTTAAGCGTCTGCAATACTTCCAGACCATTTTTTCTCGGCATATTAATATCAAGCAATAATACATCCGGTGTACAACTTTTTAACTTTTCCAGACAGTCAACACCATCTTCTGCTTCTGCAACTACCTGTATATCTCCTTCCAATTCCAATAAACTTTTTAATCCCTCTCTGATCATGGAATGATCATCTGCGATCATAATTTTAATTGCCATTTTTATAAGTCCTCCTTCATTTTTGGAATTGACACAATAATAGAACATCCCTTTCCAGGTGCAGATTCTATAGAAATTGTTCCTGATAACAGATAGACCCTTTCTTTCATCATAGACAATCCGAATCCGGAATTATCATCCCTTGTCTCATCGGGAACTGCATTTACATTAAATCCCTTACCGTCATCTTTAATTACTAACACAATCTTCTTTTCTAAATAAGAAACTTTTACCTCCAGATAAGATGCCTGTGCATGCTTAACTGCATTATTACATGCCTCCTGAATCACCCGAAGCAATGTAATCTGAACAACACTGTTAATCGGATATGATGTACCTTCCGTATAATATCCACATTCTATTCTATGGAATCTCTGAAATCGATCCAATGCTCTTTCAACCGTAACGTCAAATCCAATGTCATCAAAAGACATGGGTCTTAAATCATAGATTAACCCTCTGGTATCCTCAATTATTTTACGGAGTGTCTGACCAATGGAAAATAGCTCTAATTTACATTTTACCGGATCTGATTCTATAATTTTTGAGCATAATTCCGTTTTATGTACAATTGCAGTCAGATTCTGTGTGGTAGAATCATGTAATTCTCGCGCTATTCTCTGACGCTCTGTTTCAACAGAACGAAGTAATGCCAGCCTGGTATCATAAGAATCTATATCCGCAGCCTCATGAATCTTTCTTTCAATCTCCGTTTCTTCCTTGATAACGCTGGTAATATCTGCAATTCGAAATTCATATTCCTGCATCTGATCTCTCAGACACATAATTTCATTTGATATCCTTTTTTGATCTGCCCGAAGTTCTTCCATCTTTTCTTTATGAAAAGAATTAAATTCTCTCGGGCTGAACGCTTCATACCCAGGATTAGTTTCCTTCTCTAAAACCTGAAGAAACTTTGTATTCTCTTTTACTTTATTTTCATATGAAGAAATCTGCTCTTCCAGAGAAACTTTGTGTTCTATATACTCCTGACGGATTTTTTCCAGATAATCTTTTACCATCTTATTCCTCAAACATATGTTCTGTTTTGTATTTTCAATATCAATAATATTATAAATCATTTTACGGGTAAAGAAAATAAAGAAATAAATATTGTTTGTAAAAAGACCCAAAAATGTCTATAATATATTTAAAATCAAACAAATTTTAAATACAAGGAGGATTTCCATGAAAAAAGGCACAAAAAAATTTCTTTTTTTGAGTGTTGCAACACTGGCAGGAATGTATGCATACAATCAGTTTGTTGCCTCCACTTCCACAAAAAAGAATATGCTCCCAACCAAAAACGGATCCTATTATTCCTGGAAACAGGGAAATGTTTTTTACACAAAAACTGGAACAGGAGATCCTGTTCTTCTTATTCATGACACAAATTCCGCTAGTTCATCTGTTGAGTGGTCAAAAATTTCAAAAAGACTTCAAAAGAAACATACGGTATATACCATGGATCTTCTGGGCTGCGGTCTCTCCGACAAACCAGGGCTGAGTTATACCAACTATATGTATGTCCAGCTGATCACTGCTTTTATCAAAGATATTATAAAATCCAAAACATCAGTTGTAGCTTCAAACCTCTCCTCCTCATTTGTAATTATGGCAAATCAACTGGATGCCTCCATCATTGACAAAATGATTTTTATTAATCCGGTTTCCTTCCATTCCATGGATGCCATGCCGGATCAGCAAAGTAAACTAAAGCAAACGATCATAAATCTTCCTCTGGTCGGAACCTTTATCTATAATTTGCTCATGAACCGAAGCGTATTGACCGTCAGTTCCGTTTTATCTATTACTGCAGACCTCAGCTGATTTCTTCCAAAACGAAAGATGCCTACTATGAAGCAGCCCATATGGACAACAGTAATGGAAAATACTTATACTCAAGTCTTCTTGGCAATTATATGAATATTGACCTTCGGCATGCTGTGAAAAAAATCACAAAACCTGTTGCTTTTATTATCTGCAGCGATATAAAAGCAAACTACAAAACAGCACAGGAATATCGTAAACTGAATTCTAACATAGACATCACCTATGTTTCCAATTGCAAATTGTATCCACAACTAGAGAATCCGGAAAAGGTTTACCAAATTATCGAAAACAAGTTATCCAATTAATTGGAAATGGACTGTACCTCAAAGGTACAGTCCATTTTTATAACTCTTCCATAAATGTGGATAACATCTTTTTCCGCTCAAAGCAGTGGAAAAAAGCATAAATTACAAAGGATTTTTGGAGGGCATTCCGGCTTTTCTTGGATATTTTTTTGATGTACCGTTTGCCTTTGTTAAAGAAATGAATGCCCGCTGCGCCTCTCCAATAGAAAACTTATACACATCCTCCACTTTTCCTCCGAGAAGAAAAATAGCTGATTTTGCAGCTGCCACTTCATTTTCACACTCTCCCGATTTATAAGAAATAAACTTTCCACCCAACCGGACGAATGGAAGACAATATTCTGCAAGTGTGGATAAATTGGCAACCGCACGTGAAACACAAAGATCAAACTGTTCTCTATATTCGGGCATGCGTGCCAGATCTTCTGCGCGGCCATGAACCGTATAGATCTCTGTCAGTCCTAACGCATCAATCACTTCATTCAAAAAAACAAGTCTCTTATTTAAAGAATCGGCCAGCACCACATTTAATTCCGGAAAAACAATTTTTAATGGGATTCCCGGAAACCCCGCACCAGTTCCAAGATCTATAACTTTTAACGGCTGATGAAGATCCACAACCTGTATCAGAGAAACACTATCTACAAAATGTTTCTCGACGACTTCATCAAAATCGGTAATGGCAGTCAGATTCATCACCTTATTTTTTTCGATGAGCATTTCATAATAAGTCATAAATTGCTGCAACTGCTTGTCTGATAACGAAATATTCATCTTTTCAAGCATAGACAGAAAATGGTCTGTATTATATTCCATAGAATCCTCCATTATTCTTGTTTTTCTTTGTGTTCATCCGGGTTTAACTTAAAAAATAAATCTGGATTTGAATATTTTAACTGTTCCAGATAGACCAGAAGAACAGAGATATCGGCTGGTGTGACACCCGAAATACGTGATGCCTGACCGATATTCAACGGCTGGAACTCATTCAGCTTCTGTTGTGCCTCGATTCGAAGTCCCGAAATTTCATTATAGTCGAATTTCTCAGGAAGTTTTTTCTTCTCCAGCTTTTTGAACTTCTCTACCTGCTTAATCTGTCTGCTGATATATCCATCATATTTGATCAGAATGTTCACCTGCTCTGTTACCTCCGCAGGTAAATCCGGCCGGTCTGTATCAATTTCTGCCAGCTTATCATAATCCAGCTCCGGTCTGCGAATCAAATCGGAAAGCGTTGTACCGGTATGAAGCGGAATGCTTCCATATTGCTCCAGTACATGCTGTACCCTCGCATTCGCACCAAGCTTAACTTCATTCACGCGCTCAATTTCCTTTTTTATCAGTTCCTCTTTTTTGCAAACCCAGTCATACCGCTCCTGTGAAATCAGTCCAATTTCATATCCCTTTTTTGTCAGCCGCAAATCTGCATTGTCCTGACGCAAAAGTAAACGATATTCCGCTCGTGAAGTCATCATGCGGTAAGGTTCGCGGTTTTTCTTTGTGACAAGATCGTCAATCAAAACTCCGATATACGCTTCCGACCGGTCAAGAATCAGAGGATCTCTTCCCTTAATTTCCATTGCAGCATTGATTCCGGCAATCAATCCCTGACAGGCAGCCTCTTCATATCCGGAGCTTCCATTAAACTGACCGCCGCTGAACAAACCTTTCATTGCCTTAAACTCAAGAGACGCATACAAATTGTTTGCATCAATACAGTCATACTCTATCGCATATGCATTTCTTACAATTTTAACATGTTCCAGTCCCGGAAGTGTCCGGTACATTTCATGCTGAACATCCTCCGGCAGAGAAGATGACATTCCGCCCACATACATTTCATTTGTACTAAGTCCTTCCGGCTCAATAAAAATCTGATGCCTGTTTTTATCTGCAAATTTTACCACTTTATCTTCAATGGACGGACAGTATCTCGGTCCTGTTCCCTCAATGATTCCCGCATAAATCGGAGAACGATCCAGATTGTTCCGGATAATTTCATGTGTCGTTTCATTTGTATAGGTCAGCCAGCAGGAAGCCTGCTCGATCTGCACATCCTCCGGATTCGTTGTGAAAGAAAACGGAACAACTCTTTCATCTCCAAACTGCTCTTCCATTTTTGAAAAATCAAGACTCCTTTTATCGACACGCGCCGGTGTTCCTGTTTTAAATCTTCTTGTCTGGATACCATGAGCAACCAGGGAATCTGTCAGATGGTTTGCAGCTGATAATCCATTTGGTCCCGTATGTGTAATCATTTCACCGGTTAAGCAGCGCGCTCTCAGATAAGTTCCCGTACAAAGAACAACTGCCTTACATCTGTAAACACCTCCGGAAACTGTACGCACTCCGGTAATTTTCTGTTCTTCTCCCTCATGATATTCATCTTCCGGGAAAAACTGGTCTTTATTTGTTAATATCTCTGCGACTTCCGCCTGTCTGATGGATAAATGATCCGTATTTTGCAGGGTTTTCCGCATTTCTTTTGTGTATTCCGCTTTATCAGCTGTGCGCGGAGAGAATGTACAGCCGGTCCTTTCGATTTATTCAGCATTTTCGACTGGATAAATGTTTTATCAATATTTTTGCCCATCTCTCCACCAAGTGCATCAATTTCCCGAACCAGATGTCCCTTGGAACTTCCACCAATGTTCGGATTACATGGCATTAGTGCAATACTGTCCACACTTACCGTAAACATCATTGTTTCCAATCCGAGTCTGGCACATGCCAATGCTGCCTCACAACCTGCATGCCCGGCACCGACAACAACCACATCATATGTTTCTTCAATATAAGGAATATTTTTCTTACCCATTTTTTTACCTGCTACTTTCCCATACAAAACTTTGAAAAAATTTCATCCACCAGATCATCCTCGACAGCTTCCCCGATAATCTTACCCAGCTCTTCATACGCGCCCATCAGATCAATGGAATAAAAATCTTCCGGCATGTCATCCTCAATGCTTTGTGTTACCTGATGTAAATGATCAAGTGCTACCTGAAGTGACGTTTTCTGCCTCATGTTAATTGCATAAACTTCATCATTAAAAGTAACTTCACCCTGGAAAAACATATTCCGGATCGTTTCCTCCAATTCATCAATTCCCTGATGTTCTTTTGCAGAAATCGGAATAATCTTTTTATCCAGAATATGCTGTACCTCTTCCACTGTGACTTTTGTGTCCAGATCTGATTTGTTTAATAAAACAATTGCTTTTTTATCCTGCAACAGATCCATGATCTCATAATCACTTTCATCCAGCTCTGTCGATGCATCAATCACATAGATTACGAGATCCGCCTTCGATGCATATGTTCTCGCCCGATCCACACCGATTTTCTCCACTACATCTTCCGTATCCCGAATTCCAGCCGTATCCATGACGTTTAATGTAATTCCATTCAGGTTAATCTGCTCTTCCAGGACATCTCTGGTTGTTCCTGCAATTTCCGTTACAATTGCCCGTTCCTCTCCCACCAGAATATTCAACAGGGAAGACTTACCTGCATTGGGTTTACCCACAATTACAGTGTTGATACCTTCCTTCAGAAAACGCCCATTTTCAAAGGTTTTGAGGATTTTATCAATTTTTATAACCAAGTTATCCACAGTATTGTGTAAAGTTTGTGGATAATTATCCAGAGAAATATGTTCAGGGTCATCCAAGGCAGATTCTATAAAGGCAATTTCATGCAATATATCTGCCCGGATCTTTCGGATATCCACAAGAACTGCCCCCTGCAACTGGGAAAGTGAACTTTTCAGTGCAAATTCATTTTTTGCGTTGATAACATCAATAACGGATTCTGCCTGTGTCAGATCAATCCGGCCATTTAAAAATGCCCGTTTCGTAAATTCGCCGGGTTCTGCCGGCCGTGCACCATGTTTGATTACGGTTTCCAGAATTCTTTTCATAACATAGACACCGCCATGACAGTCAATTTCCACCGTATCTTCTTTTGTATAAGAATGTGGCGCCTTCATGAGTAAAACCATCACTTCATCCACCATCTCGTTATCGTCATAAATATATCCATAATGAATAGTATGACTTTCACATAAACTCAATTTTTTATGACCATATTTCGAACGATAAATCCGGTCAATAACCGGCAATGCGTCTTCTCCGCTGATCCGGATAATCCCAATTCCCGAAGGAGACATCGCAGTCGCAATTGCAGCAATTGTATCTGAATTCATAAGTCTCTCCAATTCTAAACAAAGGTGAATACCCAAAACTGGATATTCACCTTATTTTTTAACTCTATCAGTCAGTTCCTTATTTCTTTAATGTTACAACTACATGGCGATATGGTTCATCCCCTTCACTGTGTGTTGTAACATAACGATCATTCTGAAGTGCAGAATGAATGATCCGTCGCTCAAAAGGATTCATTGGTTCAAGAGAAACCGGGCGCTTGGTGCGCTTTACCTTGTACGCAATATTCTTTGCAAGATTCTCAAGTGTCTCTTTTCTTCTCTTTCTGTAATCTTCCGTATCAATCTTAACCTTATAATATTCATCGGAATGTTTGTTGATTGCAAGATTTGTCAGATACTGAAGAGAATCCAGCGTCTGTCCTCTCTTACCGATCAGAATTCCCATATCATCTCCCTTTAACTCTACTTCAATGATATGTTCTTCCTCATTTACTGCAACGAGAATTTCTACCTCCATCTTCATCGCATCAAAAATGGAAGATAAAAATTCAACAACATTCTCATCAATGGAAAATTTCTTACGAGCCTTAATTACTGCATTTTTACTTCCGATTCCAAGAAAACCGGTACTTCCTTTATCAAGAACCTCATACTCAAGCTGATCACTGGTTATTCCCAGCTGAACAGTAGCCTGTGTAATCGCGTCATCCACATTTTTAGCAGAATCTCAATAAACTCCATATAACTGCCCCCTCTTATTTACGATTATTCTTTTCTCTAAATTCTTTTACAAGATTTGCTTTCGCTGCCATACTTCCCGGCTTTGCATTTGCTTTCGCTGCATTTGCCTTTTCAAGTTCCAGTTCCCTGTTTGCAGAAGAAACATTTGCCTTCGACTGGATGGATCTGGTATTCATTGCCGCTGCCTGACGGATGCGTTCCTCAGTAACGCCCATCTTCTCCCGTTTCTTTTTCACCTTTTCCTGATTCTTTGCAATAATATCCTCAAGATCTAAGTTCTCAATATGTTTATTGATAAAGAACTGCTGTACTGCACGACATAATGCACTGGCAACCCAGTAAATACCGAGACCAACCGGTGTCACGAAACAGAAAAACAAAGACATCAGAGGCATCATGGTATTCATAGTTTTCATCTGTCTTGCCATCTGATCATTATCCCCGCCTGCGGTAGCTGCGGTTGGCATCAACTTGATATTGATCACCTGTGTAATATAAGATAAAACCGGAATCAATACTGCAATAATCAACAACAGCCATGCATGACTTGCTATACTGCTCTTAATGATTGCCCACGGAGTATCTGAAATATTCAGTCCAAGAAAATAATTAAACTGGTTCATGTCATGGAGTGTAGAATTAAGGCTGTCACTCAGATTCGGAAACTGCTCAAAAATAGTTTTTCCTGCATCTGCTGTCTTCTCCCATGCAGTAGATGGAAGCTTGTACATAATATCGGTAACATAATTCGAAAGTGTAGTGCCGGTAGCAGCATTTAATTTATCTGCCACATTGTTTGCATTTAATCCACTGGACGTCACTGCATTAAAGTTTGTCATCAATGCAGTGAGTTTATCCACAAAACCATTGGTATTGATAATTCCGTCCACAAGACCGGTGTAAGAAGATCTCACACTGCTGATATATGCCGGAATATTATAAAATACACGATACAAAGCAAACAGAATCGGCATCTGGATAAGCATCTGGATACAGCTTCCGGATGGAGAAATACCATATTTCTGATATACAAGCTGTGTCTCCTGATTCATTGCCATCATGGCTTCCTGATCCTTGCGATTCTTATATTTATCACGGATCGCATTCAGTTCCGGCTGCATTTTCTGCGAAAGTTTCGAGAATTTCTGCTGCTGGATTGTCAATGGCAAAAGACACATATAGATCAAAATCGTCATGAGAACGATTGCAAGCGGTACACTGTTGATCGTACCACCGGAAATTTTTAAAACAATATCGTAAATTCCGCTCATGATCCATCCAAGAACCTTTGCAATCGGTCCGAGGAATTTTCCGGAATACGCTGTCAATTCAATCATGCCTGACATAAAAACCTCCATTTGGTTTATGGAACCGGGTCATATCCTCCCTTAGAAAAAGGATTACATCGCAAAATTCTCCAGGCAGCCAGTGCCCCACCCTTTATCACACCATACTTTTGCACAGCTTCCAGTCCATAACAGGAACAGGTCGGATAATACGGACATTTCGTTGACTTCATGGGAGAAATATATCTCTGATAGAATTTAATACATGCAATAAGTAATTTTTTCAATAGAATTCCATCTTCTTTTCCATATTAATGTATTATTTTGTGAAGACCTCCAAGATGTTTCAGTGCGCTCGAAATCTGATGAAACGAAGCATCACGCGCTGTTCCTCTTGCGATGACTACAATGTCCAAACCACTATTGAACATGTCCTCCTGTAGCCGGTACCCCTCTCTGATCAGACGGGTCAAATGATGTCTTATAACACTATTTCCTACTTTTTTACTAACGGATATACCTAATCTGTTTTTGTCTGTGTGATTTTCCAGAACATACATAACCAATAAACGGTTTGCATATGAATTTCCTTTGTTATACACATTCTGAAAATCTTTACTTTTCTTTAATGATTCTGAGAACTTCATCTGAAAATATCCTCATAATAGAAGAAAAGACCACAATAATGTGGCCTAAGCTGATAATTTTTTTCTACCTTTTAATCTTCTAGCAGCCAATACTTTTCTTCCGCCTGCAGTACTCATTCTGCTTCTGAAACCATGAACTCTGGCTCTCTGTCTTTTTTTTGGTTGGAATGTCATCTTCATTTCGTATCCACCTCCTCTACGTTAAAAAACATCACTTAGCATTATATCAGAAAAACGCTACAAGTCAAGTAAAATCAAGGTTTTTTCCTAATTTAATGTTATAAACACTACATATAATAAGGAAGAAAAGCAGTCCACTATATATAGTATCCACGCTTTTCCACGAAATAATAAGTTATCCACAATTTGGGGATAACTTGTGGATAAACTGTCAATACCTCTTGGATAACTCTGTTTCCATCAACATCCATACCATACCTCCATATCCCTGAAACGCATTATTTCGCCTTTTATCCATATGTTTATATGTTAGTTTTGAAAAATATAAAAGGACGTCTAAAAAGTTGATTCTATACCGAAAATGGTGTATTATAGATAGGAATAGGATTATGGGATAGTATCCTTTTTTATAAGAATAATGTGGAGAAAAGCAGATGGATAAGATTATTGAAAAATGGGATGAAATTTTAAATACGGTAAAACAGGAGTACGAAATCAGTGATGTCTCCTTCGATACGTGGATTCGTCCCTTAGAAATCTTTGCCATTGAGGGAAATACTCTCTATATCCTGGTTCCTTCCGAACAGATGGCTTTAAGCTATATTTCCAAGAAGTACCTTGCACCACTTCGCGTTGCGATCGTGGAAATTACAGAAATTGAATATGAAATCAAATTCATCCTTCCGGAAGAAGCCAGGACGCTGAAATTAAACACAAAACCAGCAAAAGCTACACCTGCCGTAACCGCAGATGAATCTAATCTTAATCCAAATTATACATTTGATACATTTGTCGTTGGTAATAATAACCGTTTTGCACATTCGGCTTCCCTTGCAGTCGCAGAATCTCCGGGAGAAGCATATAATCCGCTTTACATTTACGGCGGTCCGGGACTGGGAAAAACCCATCTTATGCACTCCATCGGGCACTTTATTTTAAACCAGAATCCGAATGCCAAGGTTATCTACGTTACATCCGAAGAATTTACGAATGAAGTAATTGAATCCATTCGAAACGGTAATGCTTCATCCATGACAAAATTTCGTGACAAATACCGGAAAGTGGATGTCCTTATGATTGACGATATCCAGTTTATCATCGGAAAAGAAAGTACACAGGAAGAGTTTTTCCACACATTCAACGCACTCCAGACACAGGGAAAACAGATTATACTGACATCCGATAAACCACCAAAAGAAATGGAAACCCTTGAAGAGCGTATCCGTTCCCGTTTTGAGTGGGGACTGATGGCAGATATCGGAGTGCCGGATTATGAAACACGTATGGCTATTCTCCGGAAAAAAGCCGAATCGGATAACTTTGACATTGATGATGAAGTATTAAGCTACATTGCAAACAACATTAAATCAAACGTGCGTGAACTTGAAGGAGCATTAAATAAACTTCTTGCTTATAACAATCTTGTCCACATTCCAATTACAATGGATATTGCAGAAAAGGAACTTTCCAACATTATCACGCCGGACAAGCCACGGGAAATCACACCACAGCTCATTATTGAAGTTGTTTCTGAACATTATCACATCTCTGTAGATCAGATGATTTCAAAGACAAGAAGCAGTGATGTTGCAAAACCACGCCAAATTGCTATGTATTTATGCAAAAATATGACCGAAAGCCCATTAGATACCATCGGTTCTTTGCTTGGCGGACGCGATCATTCCACAATTATCCACGGTATCAAGAAAGTTACCGAAGAATATGAAAAAAACGAAACTACAAGAAATATGATTGAAACCATCAAAAAGAAAATAAATCCAAACTAAATGAGTTTCTTCCTATTATAATGTGGTTTTATTTGCTTTTTTTAATTTCAACTTATTCACGTTTATCCACAGTGGATGGATTGTGCATGAGGTTCTTAACGTAAATCTCCTAAAATTTGTTCCACAGACTTACTTTAAGTATCCTCACGCCTTTCACATGCTTTCAAGCCGGTTATCAAACGCCGGAAACCGCTTAACATCTAACATGAAGGGGCTTATTCACATATTAACAGCCCCTATTAAGACTAAGACGAATGTCTTAATATATTTTTATTTATACCAGGAGGGAGTTTTTCATGAAACTGATCTGTTCTAAATCAAATTTATTGCGCGGAGTAAATATTGTATCCAAAGCTGTTCCTACCCGTACAACTATGGCAATACTCGAATGTATTCTTATCGATGCTTCTACGAATGAAATTAAATTAATGGCAAACGATATGGAACTAGGAATCGAAACCCGCGTAGAAGGAGAAATTGCGGAACGTGGAGTTATTGCACTGGATGCAAAAATCTTTTCTGAAATTGTACGTAAACTTCCAGACAGTGATGTTACGATTGAAACAGATGCCTCCTTTAAGACAGTTATCTCCTGTGAAAAAGCAAAATTCAATATTGTAGGAAAATCCGGAGACGATTTTTCATATCTTCCATACATTGAAAAAAATGATGCAATCGTGATTTCCCAGTTCACACTGAAGGAAGTGATCAGACAAACAATCTTTTCCATTGCTGATAACGACAATAACAAACTTATGACAGGTGAACTGTTTGAAATTAATGAGAATGAACTGAAAGTTGTTTCTCTTGATGGTCATCGTATCTCCATTCGTAATATAGAACTTAAGAATAATTACGAAAATAAAAAGGTTGTCGTTCCTGGAAAAACATTACAGGAAATCAGCAAAATTGTTCCAGGTGGAGTTGATGATGATGTACTCATCTACCTGACGGACAACCATATCGTTTTTGAATTTGATACTACTACGGTTGTATCCCGTCTGATCGAAGGAGAATATTTCCGCATTGATCAGATGCTCTCATCTGCTTATGAAACGAAAGTTATAGTCAACAAAAAAGAATTACTTGATTGTATTGATCGTGCTACTCTTCTTGTCAAAGAAGGTGACAAAAAGCCGATCATTATGAATATCACAGATGGAAGTATGGAGTTAAAAATCAATTCTTTCATCGGTTCCATGAATGAAGATATCGATATCGAGAAAGAAGGAAAAGACATCCTGATTGGATTTAATCCAAAATTCTTCATTGATGCATTGCGTGTTATCGATGAAGAAAATGTAAGTCTTTATATGGTAAACCCAAAAGCTCCATGTTTTATCAAAGATGATGAAGGAAAATTCATTTATCTTATTCTTCCTGTTAACTTTAATAATGCTGCAAATTAGGAGATTACATGATTACAGTAAATATCCGTGAAGAAGACGAATTTATCAAACTTGGACAGGCGTTGAAAAAAGCCGGAGTTGTTGGTTCCGGTGTGGATGCCAAAATGGTTATTTTAGATGGGCAGGTTTCGGTAAACGGTCAGACAGAACTTCAACGAGGAAAAAAATTACATAATGGGGATGTTGTTACCTTTCAGGGTGAAACAATTCAGATAGTTCAATGATCATAAAATCAATCGAGCTGCGAAATTTTCGAAATTATGAAAATCTGGATATTCACCTGGATGAAGGAACCAATATTCTTTACGGAGACAATGCACAGGGGAAAACCAATATTCTCGAAGCTGCTTATCTGAGTGTACAACAAAATCCCACAAAGGAAGCCGTGATAAAGAGATGATTCGGTTTGGTGAGAAAGAATCACATATCCGTACTGTCGTACAGAAAAAAAGAAAAAGAGTACCAGATTGATATGCATCTTAGAAAAAGTGGATCAAAAGGCGTGGCTGTGAATAAGATTCCGATCAAAAAGGCAAGTGAGTTGTTTGGAATACTCAATATCGTTTTCTTTTCGCCCGAAGATTTAAATATTATAAAAAACGGACCTGCGGAGAGAAGAAGATTTATTGATTTAGAACTCTGTCAGTTGGATAAACTATATTTGTCAGATTTATCCAGTTTCAACAAAGTGTTGAATCAGAGAAACAAATTGTTGAAAGATATTTCTTTTCGCCCGGACCTTGTGGATACTCTTCCGGTATGGGATATGCAGTTACTGGAGTATGGTACAAGAATCATCCGGAAACGAAAAGAATTTGTGGAGGAACTGAATGAAATTATTTCAGAAATCCATTCTAAAATTTCCGGTGGCAGGGAACATCTGGTATTAAAGTATGAGCCAAATATTACAGCTGATCTTTTTTCGGATGAATTGCTGCGGGCACAGAATCGGGATTTAAAACTCTGTCAGACAACGGTAGGGCCACACAGAGATGATATGCTGTTTTCCGTTGATGATGTGGATATCCGTAAGTTTGGCTCTCAGGGACAGCAGCGTACTTCTGCACTCTCTTTGAAATTATCGGAGATTGATCTGGTCAGGAAATCCATTCATGATACTCCGGTATTGCTGCTGGACGATGTGTTATCGGAACTTGACAGTAACCGACAGAATTACCTGCTGAACAGTATTGCTAAAATACAGACTGTCATTACCTGTACAGGGTTGGAGGAATTTGTAAAGAACCGTTTTTGTATCAACAAAATTTTCCAGGTGATAAACGGAACTGTTTATGAAAAGGAATCGGTTGAAGAGATATAAAGGAAAGGTTCATCCGTTGGATGAGGAGGAAATTGATGAGCGAATTAACAAATAATAATCAGGAATATGGGGCAGATCAGATTCAGATTCTTGAAGGACTCGAAGCAGTCAGAAAGAGACCCGGAATGTACATCGGAAGTACATCTGCACGCGGACTGCATCATCTGGTCTATGAGATTGTTGATAATGCGGTAGATGAAGCACTTGCCGGTTATTGTAAAAACATTGAGGTGACCATAGAAAAAGATAATTCCATAACCGTTGAAGATGATGGACGTGGAATTCCTGTCGGAATGAATCACAAAGCCGGTGTGTCTGCACTGGAAGTTGTGTTTACTGTTCTGCATGCGGGCGGAAAGTTTGGCGGCGGAGGATACAAAGTATCCGGAGGACTGCATGGAGTAGGTGCTTCTGTTGTTAATGCCCTCTCCGCCTGGTTAACGGTTGAAGTATATCATGACGGAAAAGTGTATATGCAAAGTTACAAGAGAGGAAAAGCGGATGGACCGGTAGCGGCAGTCCGGGAATGTGATCCACAACTTCACGGTACAAAGGTTCATTTTCTGCCGGATGCGGAAATCTTTGAAGAAACCGTATATGATTACAACACGCTCAAACAGCGTTTAAGAGAAACTGCTTTTCTGACAAAAGGATTATGCATTACATTAAAAGACACGAGGGAAGATAGTCTGCATAATCATAAATTCCATTATGCCGGTGGAATCAAGGAATTTGTGGAGTATTTAAACCGCGGAAAAGAACCGTTATATCCGGAAGTTATTTACTGTGAGGGAAATCGTGACGGAGTTTACGTGGAAGTTGCAATGCAGCATAATGATTCTTTTAACGATTCCACGTTTAGTTTTGTTAACAACATCATTACGCCGGAAGGTGGAACACATCTTGCCGGTTTTCGAAATGCGTTGACAAAGACGTTTAATTCGTATGCGCGGGAAGCAAAAATTTTAAAAGACAGCGATGCGGCACTTACCGGAGATGATATCCGTGAAGGATTGACAGCAATTATCAGTATCAAAATTGAAGAGCCACAGTTTGAAGGACAGACCAAACAGAAACTCGGAAACAGTGAGGCACGTGGTGCTGTAGATTCTGTGGTTACGGAACAGCTGACGTATTTTCTGGAGCAGAATCCGGATGTGGCCAAAAATATCTGTGAAAAATCGCTGCTGGCCCAGCGTGCCAGAGAGGCAGCCCGGAAAGCACGTGATCTGACAAGAAGAAAGACAGCACTTGAGGTACTGCCCTTCCGGGAAAACTTGCGGATTGTTCCGACAAAAATCCAAAAAATTGTGAAATCTTTATCGTTGAGGGAGATTCCGCCGGCGGTTCAGCAAAAACCGCAAGAAGCCGTGCAACACAGGCAATTCTCCCGCTTCGCGGAAAAATTTTAAATGTGGAGAAGGCAAGACTCGACCGTATTTATGATAATGCCGAGATCAAGGCAATGATCACGGCGTTCGGTACCGGAATTCATGAAGATTTTGATATATCCAAGCTGCGTTATAACAAAATTATTATTATGACAGATGCCGATGTGGACGGTGCACATATTGCAACACTCATGCTGACATTTTTGTATCGTTTTATGCCGGAGCTTATTAAGCAGGGACATGTTTATCTTGCTACCCCGCCGCTTTATAAAATTGAGAAAAACAAAAATGTCTGGTATGCATACAGTGATGAAGAATTAAACAATATTCTTGTGGAAATCGGGCGCGATCAGAATAATAAGATCCAGCGTTACAAAGGACTTGGTGAGATGGATGCGGAACAGTTATGGGAAACCACCATGGATCCGGAGCACCGGATTTTAAAACAGGTTATGATGGATGACGAAAGTTCATCGGAAATTGACGTAACATTCACGACTCTGATGGGTGATAAAGTAGAGCCGAGACGGGAATTTATAGAAGAAAATGCCAAGTATGTACAGAATCTTGATATTTAGGGAGGAGCAGATCAGTGGACGATAAAATATTTGACCAAATTCAACAGGTTGACCTGAAGAAAACGATGGAAACCTCCTACATCGACTACGCGATGAGCGTTATAGCAAGCCGTGCGCTTCCGGATGTCAGGGATGGATTAAAGCCGGTACAGCGGCGTGTCCTGTATTCCATGATCGAACTGAGTAATACACCGGACAAGCCACATCGTAAATGTGCGCGTATTGTCGGGGATACGATGGGTAAATACCATCCGCACGGGGACAGCTCCATTTACGGGGCACTTGTCAACATGGCACAGCCGTGGTCGACCAGATATCCACTTGTCGACGGACATGGTAACTTTGGTTCTGTGGATGGAGACGGTGCTGCCGCCATGCGATACACAGAGGCAAGGCTTTCAAAAATTTCCATGCAGATGATTCGGGACATCAACAAAGATACCGTTGACTTTACCCCGAACTTTGATGAAACAGAAAAAGAACCTACCGTACTTCCGGCGCGCTACCCGAACCTTCTGGTAAACGGAACGACAGGTATTGCGGTCGGTATGGCAACAAATATTCCTCCTCACAATCTGCGTGATGTCATTCATGCCGTTGTGAAATTAATTGACAACGATATTGAGGAGAAAGAGACAGACATTGATGAATTAATCAACATCATCAAGGGACCAGATTTTCCAACCGGAGGTGTGATTTTAGGTACTGCCGGTATCAATGAGGCATATCGGACCGGCCGTGGTAAAATCCGTGTACGCGCTGTGACAGATATTGAACCGATGGATAACGGGAAAAACCGTATTGTTGTCACCGAACTTCCGTATCTAGTCAACAAAGCCAGACTGATTGAAAAAATTGCAGAACTGCACAAAGATAAAAGAATTGATGGAATTACAGATCTTCGGGACGAGTCTGACCGCGAAGGCATGCGCATTGTTATTGAGCTTCGAAGAGATGTAAATCCAAGTGTTGTTTTGAATTTATTATATAAACACACACAGATGCAGGATACATTTGGCGTTATCAACCTTGCGCTTGTGGATAACCAGCCAAAATTCTGAATTTATATGAATTACTTAACTATTATCTCATTCACCAGAAAGAGGTTATCACAAGACGTACCAGATTTGACCTGAACAAGGCGGAAGAACGTGCGCATATTTTACAGGGATTGATCATTGCATTAGACAACATTGATGAAGTGATTTCCATTATTCGCGGAAGCCGTACAACTGCAGACGCAAAGAATTCCCTGATGGAGCGGTTTGGATTATCCGATGCACAGGCACAGGCAATTGTTGACATGCGTCTGAAGACCCTGACCGGTTTGGAACGTGAGAAACTCGAAAACGAGTATAAAGATCTCATGGCACAGATCACGGAACTTAAGGCGATTCTTGCAGATGAGAAAAAGCTTCTTGCAGTTATCCGCACAGAAATTCTGGAAATTGCAGATAAATATGGCGATGACAGAAGAACCCAGATCGGATACGATGAGTTTGATATTTCCATGGAAGATCTGATTCCGGAAACCAATACGGTCATTACCATGACAAAAGTTGGCTATATCAAGCGCATGGGAACCGATAATTTCAAAAGCCAGCACCGTGGAGGCAAGGGAATTAAGGGAATGGAGACCATTCAGGATGATTATATCGTGGAAATGCTTATGACAACCTCCCACCATTACCTGATGTTCTTTACCAATATGGGACGTGTGTACCGGATTAAGGCATATGAAATTCCGGAAGCCAGTCGTACTTCCCGTGGAACTGCAATTATCAATATCATTCCGTTACAGCCGGATGAAAAGATTACCGCAATGATTCCAATCAAGGATTATGAGAAGGATAAATATCTGTTTATGGCAACCAAAAACGGAATAGTGAAAAAAACTTCCGTGCTGGACTATGAAAACATCCGGAAAACAGGATTGGCAGCGATCAGTCTGCGTGATGATGATGAATTGATCGAAGTAAAAATTACCGGGGATGATGAAGAAATTCTGTTATTTACCCGGTATGGACAGTGTATCCGGTTTAAAGAAGCCGATGTCCGTGCAACCGGTCGTACGACAATGGGAGTCATTGGAATGAACCTTACTGCCGGAGATGAAGTAATTGCCATGCAGATGGCTTCCCAGGGAGAGTCCGTCATGATCGTATCGGAAAAAGGTCTTGGAAAATGTACACGGATCAACGAGTTTACAACACAGAACCGTGGTGGAAAAGGTGTAAAATGCTATAAAATCACAGAAAAATCTGGAAATCTGATCGGAGTGAAGTCTGTCGTAAAAGATGATGAACTGATGTTGATTACAACAGAAGGAATCATCATTCGAATTCGCGTAAATGATACGGCATTACTGGGACGTGTAACCTCAGGTGTAAAACTGATTGATCTCAAAAGTGGTGTGACGGTTGCAAGCATTGCAAGAGTCGTAGAAGATAAATCACTGATGCCACCGGAAGAAGAAGCAACAGAAGAAAATGAGACGGAAGGTGATCCATCATGATTCGGACCATACAGACAGAAGAAATCACAAGAAATATAAAAGAAATGTGCATTGAAGCGAATCATTTTCTTGCGGAAGATATGGAACATGCCATGAAAAAGGCTGCAGAAGAAGAAAAATCCGAACTTGGAAAAAAAATTCTTCTGCAGCTGCAGGAAAATCTTAAAATTGCGGGAGAAGAAATGATTCCTATCTGTCAGGATACCGGAATGGCTGTATTTTTTGTAGAAATCGGTCAGGACGTGCATTTTGAAGGGCAATGGCTGGAAGATGCAATCAATGAAGGTGTGCGCCAGGGTTATACGGAAGGGTATCTCCGTAAATCCGTTGTAGCTGACCCGATTCTTCGTGAAAACACGAAAGATAATACACCGGCAATTATCCACTATTCGATTGTTCCCGGAGATAAGGTGACGATTACATTTGCTCCGAAGGGATTTGGAAGTGAAAATATGAGCCGTATTTTCATGTTAAAACCTGCGGATGGAATAGACGGAGTAAAAAATGCGATTCTTACTGCCGTAAAAGATGCAGGACCAAACGCGTGTCCTCCAATGGTAGTTGGTGTTGGAGTCGGCGGAACATTTGAAAAATGTGCAATTCTGGCCAAAAAAGCACTGACAAGGCCGGTAAATGAACATTCTGAGATTCCTTATGTTGCAGATCTGGAAAAAGAAATGCTGGAAAAAATCAATAAGCTTGGTATTGGACCGGGAGGATTAGGTGGAACCACTACTGCCCTTGCTGTTAATATAAATACTTATCCGACACATATTGCAGGGCTTCCTGTGGCAGTTAATATCTGTTGCCATGTAAATCGTCATGCAGTCAGAACGATATAAGGAGGAACAGGTATGGATCAGCATATTACAACACCCATCACAGAAGAAGTGACAAAAAAACTTCATTCCGGGGATTATGTATACATCACAGGGACAATCTATGTAGCAAGGGATGCCGCACATAAGAGGATGATAGAAGCATTGGATCGGGGAGAGCAATTACCGATTGATATCAAAGATGCAACAATATATTATATGGGTCCTTCTCCTGCCCGTGAAGGACGTCCGATTGGATCTGCGGGACCAACTACAGCCACTCGTATGGATAAGTATGCCCCTACCTGCTTGATCTTGGTGAAAAAGCAATGATTGGCAAGGGAAAGAGATCAAAAGAGGTTATAGACGCTATTATCCGCAATCATGCAGTCTATTTTGCAGCAGTAGGTGGAGCAGGTGCTCTGCTCTCAAAGTGTATCAGAAAATCCGAGATTGTATGTTATGAAGATCTTGGTGCAGAAGCAATCCGAAAGTTATATGTAGAGAATTTTCCGGCCATTGTAGTAATCGATCAGGATGGAAATAATCTATATGAGACGTCAAATTAAGAAATTTGCATACAGAAATATAATAAAATTAAAAAAGAGGTTGACAAAAAGGACTGTTTTTAGTAGAATAAACAATGCGTCACGTAAGGACGTAATTTTATATAGAAAATATCTGGAGAAGTACTCAAGTGGCCGAAGAGGTGCCCCTGCTAAGGGTATAGGTCGGGTTGACCGGCGCGAGGGTTCAAATCCCTCCTTCTCCGCTCTATATTTTCTAAATAAAATGAAAAAAGTTGTTGACAAACAATGACAAACATGATAAGATATCAGAGTTGTCGCGTTTGAGAGACAACAAAGAAAAATAAAAAAGTTGTTGACAACGACTTGCAAACATGATAAAATATACAAGCTGTTGAAAATAACAACAACGAACATTGATAACTGAACAGTGAAAAACCTTGAAAGATTTTGAGAATAATTCAAGAACGCTTCTATAAAGAAGCAACCTTAAAACAGTAAATCAGGACATTGTTTCTGATTAAA
>ENA-OQHY01000300-OQHY01000300.1-human-gut-metagenome-genome-assembly--contig:-NODE-300-length-28840-cov-10.379932_pt1 | contig 28840 bp, 32 predicted proteins | sample MGYA00242570_ERZ504733 | MGnify/ENA primary metagenome ERZ504733 (study PRJEB26092, sample SAMD00036219) | human gut metagenome | host: Homo sapiens | study: EMG produced TPA metagenomics assembly of... | reverse complement strand
GTATTTGCGATCTTCGAGAGTAAGATGTTTTTGATTACCGGGAATATATTTGCTCATGCTAGTTCTCCTTCTACTGCTGTCAGAAGGCCAACATGAGCATACCATTTATGATATGAAAGATTAAACTCCACTTGTGCAGAAGAGAATTCCACTGTATAAATGATGGTGGAATTAAACTTTGCAATTTTCAAAAATGATGGATTGAAACGAAAAAAGTAGCTATATACGCATATATATGCTATAATAAATTAGTTTAAGGAAATGAGCATAACGTGGTTATGAACAGAAGGAGAGTTGCAATGGCACACAAGAAGCTTTGTAAAACCCTTAAAATATTGGCAGGAGCGGCTGGGATTGCATTTGTTGGAATGCAGCTTGTCGCAAAAAAGAAAAAGGCTGACTATACATACAAGAATGAACCAGAAGAACAGAATCCGTTTGAAGGCAAGAAGGTTGTTTTTGTAAAAAATGACAATGATGCTGAAAATGCAGATGGTGTCAGGGGACACTTGGAAGAGTCAGGTGTTGTTTTCACACAAGAATCCTTATATAGTAAATATGCCAAGAGGGCATTAGATGTAGGTCTTTCGTTTGGCGGATTACTTGTGCTGGCTATATAATAGGGACAAACCAAGAAATGTTTTTATTTTAAAAGGGTTCTGAGCATTTTGCACTTCGTAAAAATTAGAAAAATCTGCGCAGTCGGATGGAAATGCAAGGGTACAGTGGAAGTTAGGATGGCTTCTTGGATACTCTTGGATTGAGCCACATGACAGAGTAGAAAAATCTAATAAGGAGGAAAATGACTCAGCTCACAGGCGGATGTGATCAATATATCGTCGTGAGCTTTTTTGCGTGAATTAGAGAATTCTCCGTACTTTCACAGTGTGGATTATAACATAGATAAAATAAATAGACAATAATTACTAATGGGAAAAATAATACATAAGCTTCTAAAATTATTGAAAGCATAGAGGTGTATTTTAAATAAATAGCAGGCAAAGGGGACAGGGGAATGACTATTCAGGATATTAGCAAGTATAAAGTGTCTTTTATCAGAAATATAGCAGGAAAAACAATATACGGTCAGCCTGTTGAGATCGTTGACGCAGGGTAATCTGTTTCAAATTCAGAAACTGCATGTCATTTGGAAAAGCACTGTGGAGAGTGTTGAGAAAATGGATGAAATGATAAGGGTTGGGTATAGAAACGGCGATTGGGTTGAACTGGGAGTTACAGAATGAAATTGCTGATTATCGGAGCTGGAGGTTATGGACGATTAGTTCGAGAAATAGCTGAGGCCATTGGATATAAAGTAGATTTTCTCGATGATAACAGTTCGCTTGCTGTTGGTAAGCTTGATGAGCTTGAAAGGATTGAGGAACAGTATGATAGCTCGATTGTAGCTATTGGCAATCCCAAAATCAAAGAGAAGATATTTAGAAGATTGAAAAAACCGGTTACGATTATTCACCCAACGGCTTGTGTTAGTGCGAGTGCTGTTATAGGCATAGGTTGTGTGATTGAAGCGAATGCAGTTGTAAATTCTGAGGCTGTTGTAAAAGATGGTTCATTCATCTGTGCAGGGGCGATTGTTAACCATAATGCAACCGTAAATGAATTCTGTCAGATCGATTGTAATGCTGTTGTATCCATGGGAGCTGAGGTTCCAAGAAATATAAAAGTTCAGAGCTGCACAGTATTTAAATAGATTTAGATAAAAAAGAAATAGTTAAGTAAAGTTTCTTTTAAGGAGAGATTAAGGATTATGAGCTGGAAGAAAGTTGTTGGAATTATTGCGGCGACACTTGGTACAGCGTTTGTAACTACAGCTGTTGTGGCTAAAGTAAAAAAAGATAATAGTCAGTATAAAAATGAGCCGGACCAGAAGAACCCGATGGAGGGTAAAAAAGTAATCTTTGTTGAGAATGAAAATGATAAAGAAAACGCCGATGGTTTGAATGGGCATCTTGAAGAAGTGGGTGTAACTAATCATAAGGCGGGAGTATATGAAAAGTATGTTAAGAGAGGAATTGATATAGTCCTATCTTTTGGTGGACTTGTGATTCTGAGTCCGTTATTAGTAGGAATTTCAATAGCTATTAAAATTGATGACCCAGGTCCTGTTCTGTTCACACAGAAGCGAGTGGGAGAAAACAAGAGATATTTCAAACTTCATAAGTTTAGAAGCATGAAAATGTGCACACCTCACGATAAACCAACTCATATGTTGGAGAATCCGGAACAGTACATAACAAAGGTTGGCAAGTTTATCAGAGCACATTCGCTAGATGAACTTCCTCAGATTTGGGATATTTTTATTGGCAATATGTCTATTATTGGACCGAGACCAGGACTCTGGAATCAGGACTTCCTGACTGCTGAAAGAGATAAATATGGTGCAAATGATGTAAAACCAGGACTTACAGGCTGGGCACAGATTAATGGACGCGATGAGTTGGAAATACCGGACAAGGCGAAACTTGATGGTGAATATGTGCAAAAAATGGGATTAGCGATGGATGCAAAGGTGTTTCTAGGATCATTGCATGTATTCAGTAAGGATGATTCTGTTGTAGAAGGTGGTATCGGAGAAATGAAAAAGAACGGTATAAAGCCTGTTTTATGTCGTCAATATACTGTTTCTAAATCTGATGAGGAATTGATAGGACACATCGGTTTTGGTGAGCGGGTAGAAGTGGATAAAGATGCCCATAAAAAAGTATTAATTACAGGAGCTGGTTCTTATATTGGAGAATCGTTCACAGCATATGCAAAAGAAAATTATCCGTTGAATTTTGATATAGAAGCTATAGATATGATTGATGGCACATGGAGAGACTGTGATTTCTCACAGTATGACATTGTCTATCATGTTGCAGGGATTGCGCATGCTGATGTTGGAAATGTGGATGATGACACAAAAGAGAAGTATTATGCAATCAATACAGATCTTGCGGTAGAGGTCTGTGAGAAAGCTAAAAATGAGGGCGTAAAGGAATTCATCTTTATGTCATCAATGATAGTATATGGTGATTCTGCACCGTATGGCAAGAGTAAGATAGTTGATGAAAGAACAGTGCCAAACGCTGCTAATTTTTACGGTGATAGCAAATTACAGGCAGATGTTGCTGTAAGGACTTTTGCAGATGAAAAGTTCAAGGTTTTAGTTTTGCGTCCACCAATGATATATGGAAAAAATAGCAAGGGTAATTACCCAACATTAGCTAAATTGGCTAAGAAACTTCCTGTATTCCCGAATGTTGATAATCAGAGATCAATGCTTCATATTGATAATCTTTGTGAGTTCCTTTGTCAGATTATGCTTGTTAAAGAAGTAAAAGAAAATGCAGTTGTTCTGATTCCTCAGAATGCAGAATGGGCGAAAACCACAGATATGGTTAGAGAGATTGCATCAGTGTCTGGTAAGAAGATAAAAGCTCTGAAAATTATGAAGCCAGCTGTCTCACTTGGTGGTAAGATGCCAGGTAAGATTGGTGGACTAGTTAATAAGGCTTTTGGAAATAGTTGCTATGCGCATGAGATTTCTATTTATCCAGGACTTGATTATCATTGGGTAAGTTTAAAGGAGTCAATTGAACGTACGGAGGGGAGATACGTATATAAAACGATAGGGAACATGAGACAAAACGAAAAACCTAAAGCATTAATGCTTGCGTCTGTTGCATCAATGATAGATCAATTCAACATGGATAATATTTCAATTCTTTTAGATTTAGGCTATGAGGTTCATGTTGTGGCTGATTTTGTAGATGGTGGAACTATAACTAAAGAACGCATAGAAAGTCTTAAGACACGACTATTGGAAATGGGGGTTGACGTTTTTCACGTTGCGATTCCTAGAAAAATCACAGCAATTAACAAAATTATTACAGCATACAAAGAAGTGAAAGATTTGTGTGATGCTAATTGTTATAGAATAGTTCATTGCCATTCTCCGATAGGCGGAGTAGTTGCAAGAATGGCTGCGCGTGACATAAGAAAAAAAGGCACAAAAGTCATATACACTGCACATGGTTTTCATTTTTACGATGGGGCACCTAAGAAGAACTGGTTAATGTTTTATCCAGTAGAAAAGGAATGTTCTAGATTAACAGATGTCCTTATCACAATAAATAAGGAAGACTACAACAGAGCAAAGAAAGCATTTCATGCTAAAGAAACGATATATGTTCCTGGAGTCGGCGTAGATACTGATAAGTTTAGTTCAGGTCTTATTGATATTGATCTGAAAAGAAATGAATTGGGCGTGGAAAAGAATCAGTATATGTTTCTTTCGGTTGGAGAATTAAGCAAAAGAAAGAATCATGAAGTTGTGATTAAAGCATTATCTAAAATAGAAACTATGAACTATAAATATTTTATAGTTGGAAAAGGTGAATTGGAAAAGTATCTGGAGAACTTAGTCAAGGATTTGGGGCTAGAAAATAAGGTTTATTTATTAGGATACAGAACAGACGTGTCTGAATTATGTCAGGCTGCGGATTTGTTATATTTCCTTCTCATCAAGAAGGATTACCAGTGGCTTTAATGGAAGCCATTGCATGCAAGACAAATGTAATTTGTTCAAGTATCAGGGGAAATGTAGATTTAGTTCTAGATGATGCTTATTTGTTTGACGAGCACAATGTAAATAATGTCGTGGATTGTATAACGCTTTGGTTGGATCGAAGAAACGTGAAATTTTCCTTGAAGATAACAAAGAAACGGTGTTAAAAAACTACAATCATTTAAAGCAATTTGATTTATTAACAGTCCGAGAAGCAATGCAGAAGATGTACTCTGAAAAATCGGGGGGGTACAATACACTCAGTTAAATAGATTGATTTTCAGACAACAATTTTTATTTGATCAAGGCTTAAAATTAGATTCGATTTTATTATTTTCAGTAGGTGAATTAAACAATAATAAGAATCATCAAATTATAGTTGAAGCTGTTGCTAAACTACATAACGATAAAATTCATTATTTTATAGCTGGCGAAGGCGATGAGAAAAAAATCTTGTATTGTTGGCAAAGAAGTTAGGGGTTGCTAATCAACTGCATTTACTAGAGTTCAGAACAGATGTTGACCAATTACTAAGAATAATGGACGTTTATTGTCTTCCAAGCATAAGAGAGGGACTTAATGTAAGTCTTATGGAAGCAATGGCTTCTGGATTATTGTGTGTTGCAAGTAAAATCAGAGGCAATGTAGATTTAATCGAAAATGGCGTTTATGTATGCCATTCGAAGTTGATGATGTTATAAGTGCTTTGATGAATGTTATGGAACTTCAAAGTAAATTGACACATGATGATAAAAAACGATAGCTTATAAGCATAGCAAAACATACGTTAATGGTATTATGAAAGATTTATATAAAAGATATATATATAGGGTGTGTGAAGATGGCGGCAATAGATATAAAGCGTACAATCGATAAAGAAGATATTTTGTTTATTACGGCGGAAACTGGATTTGGGAAAATAGGACTTGAAAAAGGCGGATATCATGTTTTGCATCCATATAATTATAAAACAGTTTTAGGAAGAATAATACTAGAATTGATGCGTAGACTTAAATTGCCCCAAACACTGCTTTTTAATAAGAAGATTTTGGAAAAAAGTATAAACATATTATTACGGAGGACAGTATTATAACGAAATCATTTTTGATTTGGTTAAAAAAGAATTGTTCAGATTCAACTATCTATTTTAAATATACAAACATGGTAGGAAAGGCTCATCATTTGTTTCCAAATGAAATACCAGAAGGTATTAATATTTGGACATATGACCAATATGATAGTGATAAGTATGGAATTAATTTAAGTAAATGTGGTGGTTATTACACTGCATATAAAGGTGAAAAACGAGAAAAGAAATATGATGTTATGTATGTTGGCAAGGATAAAGGCAGGTCTGAAGAAATATTAACTTTGCAGAAAGAATTTGAAAGGCTAGGCCTTAAAACAAAATTCTTGATTATGCCAACCACGCGTGTTTCTAAGAAAAAAGCATTCTATTCAAAACCAATTCCTTATGAAGAGGTTATTCAACTAGTAACAGAATCGAGAGCTATATTAAATATTACGCTTCCAGATCAACAAGGAGCTACGTTAAGAGATTATGAATCTATTTTTAATGAAGTAAAGCTTATTACTACAAATAAAAACATAAAATCTTTTGATTTTTATAATGAAAACAATATTTTTGTGCTGAATGAGGATAACTTGAACGAATTGCCGTGTTTTGTTCACAAACCATATAAGGCATTAGATTCATCAATAGTTAGCGGATATTCGTTAGATATGGCAGTTCTAGAAATGTTGAACAATGAAAAGGGAGTTTAGTTTATGGTTGGAACACTTATTATCGGGCTAGGGGCTATTTTGGTTTTAATGTCCCTTTCTAATAGGAATAGCAAGTTAATAACGTATTTGATGTATCTTTTTATATGGATTGTATATACTTTTTGTAATTCTGGAAATCCCGACTTGGATGTTTATACCTGGACTTACAGTAATCACATATATGTTACAGCACCTGGATTTGATTTGTTGATGAAACTGTTTGCAAACTTGGGAATCCCTTTTTTCGTTTTCAAAGGTTTTTGTGGTCTCTTTGTATTGTATTTCTACAGATTAACATTTAAGAAATTTTACAGAAATGAAAATGCAGTTTTAGCAATGTGTGTGTTGTGTCCTCTGATTGCATCTGTTTCGCAAATCAGAAATGGAATGATGGCGGCGTATGTATTATATGCTTTTAGTGAATTCCTTTTTGATGAAAGGCATCGATTATTACCTTATATTATAAGAATTTCGCTTATTTCGATATTGATACATCCGGTTGGACTAGTATATCTGGTGTTGATTTTGCAAAAAGAATTTCAAAGATGAGGGAAGAACTAAGTTGATCTTTTCTATTATGTTGATCATAGTTGTTGAGTTGATTTTGACTCAGAATCTCCTGTATAACATTGCAGGTTTATTTATAAAAAATACCAAATATCTTACTTGGTTTGATTTTGCAAGTGGTTTTGCAGCAGTAAATGAGGAAACTCTTAATATAAAGGGAAAGCTATTGCCTGTTATCGAGCAATTGGCAGGAACAGGTTTACTCGTCTTCACAACAAGGAAATATAGTAATAGATATCATTTAAGTAGTTCGAATAAGGTTGGGGATGATATTACAGTCCTTTCATTAGAACAACTCCAAATTCTAAAGAATACATTTTTTTTGCTTCTTTTCGTTTTGCCATTTTATCAGATATCGCCAACGTATTTCAGAATATATATGAACTTTATCCCAGTTCTATATATTGTGATACTTTTGATGTTTTGCGAGTGTAAAAAAAAGGCTCATTACCTAGAAATGTATTGTTTTGGATCACAACAGTGTATGGGTTGTTAATTACAGTTTTGTCCAGTGTGGGATATACGTTAAGTATGTTTGAAAGCTTTAGAATAGGATAGAAATTTATATGAAAGAGATAACAAAAGCATCAGCTGCAAAAAATTCAATATGGAAATTGCTAGAATCTTTTTTGTCTAAAGGTGTATCGATGCTAGTTTCGATTGTTCTTGCTCGAATACTCCTTCCGGATGATTACGGAATTATTGCCTTTACTAGCGTTTTTATTAATTTGTCAGATACATTAATTCAAGCTGGATTTTCAACTGCACTTATAAGAAAGGAAAAAGTCGATGAAAAAGATTATTCAACTGTATTAGGAATAAGCATTATAATGGCTTTTTTCTTATATATAGTTATTTTCCTTTCAGCGCCGATAATTTCAAATTTTTACAATGAACCTTTACTCGTTAATGTTCTACGTGTCATAGCATTGAGTCTATTTTTTCAAGCATTCGCTTCTGTTAGAACTGCGGTTGTATCACGTGAAATGAAATTTAGAGTTCTTTTCATATGTAGCATGGTTTCAAATGTTTTGTCAGGAATTGTTGGAATTGCAATTGCATATCTTGGATTTGGAGTATGGGCACTTGTAATTCAACAGTTAGCACAACAATTTATATTAACAGTTTCACTATTTATTGCAGTTAAAATGAAGGTGAAATTTAAGATTTATAAGGAATCAGCGAAAGAATTAGTACCTTTCAGTATTAAAGTTCTTACGTCTTCATTATTGTCTTTTTTTAGTGGATCAATTTGTAATCTTGTGGTGGGAAAGACGCATTCAATGACGGATTTGGGATATTACGAAAAAGGAGCTTTGTTTCCTCAAAATATATCTTTGTATACTTTTAGTGCTGTATCGAATGTTTTTCTTCCGGTGTTCACTTCTGTTCAAAATGATCGCGAACGATTGAGCAATGTTTTTCAGAGGGTATTAAATGTTTCAATGTATATCATATTGCCCATGATGGCGGGATTATGTATGGTAGCAGAGCCATTAATTTCAGTTGTATTAACGGACAAGTGGCTTCCTGCTACATGGATACTGAGATGGTCATGTCTATATTATGTTATGACACCGATGTTGTTAGCTCATGTTCAGTTACATTTTGCAATAGGAAAAAGTGACACTAGAATAAAAGTTGAATTTTATAAATTGATTATAACTATTTTGGCCTTAGTCGGTCTGTTTTTTACAAAACTATCAATTAATTATGTTGCTGCTGTAATGGCATTGATTCAAGTAAGTACCGTGGTTTTGATAACTATTGAAACGAAAAAAGCGATCGGTTTCGACATATTATTAATGGTAAAAAATCTTTCAAAGACTATTATAGCGATGCTAATTATGACAGTTGTTGTTTTTGCTGTAGGCAGAATAGAGATGACGAATTTTTTGAAATTAATCCTTGAGATATTAGCTGGTGGAGTGGCATATTTGGCAGCATCAGTAGTATTGAGGGCGAGTGCTTTAGTGAAATTATTGGACTTATAAAGAGTGTTAGAGAAAGAGGTTAGTGACATGTCAAAAATTATTTTGCTACATGAAGGCGAATTACCCACCGTGGAAGAAACTTACAGATGTTATCAATATTTGGTAAAAGAATATGGGACTATTATCAGCAAGGTTAATTCTAACAGTATTACATCAGAGGAAATACAACAGTGTGATGTAGTGCTTTGTATAAGGGGACATAGTCCAATAACTTATTTTGTATTAAAAGAAGCAAGAAGAATAGGGAAAAAGGTTTTTTATCTGTTAGATGATGACTTAAAAGACATGCCAAAGGGTTCATTTTGGTTTCCTGAGAGAAGAAAATGGCTTTTAAAATGTTTAAAGGAATGCGAAGTATTATTTACGTCAAATAAGCTTATAGCCGAAGAATATAAGGATTTTCTTGCACAGAATAAGACAGTAATTATTAATACTTCGGTAGATCCAAAGACAATATGCTCGTTTAGAGACACGGGGGATGTAATAAAAATTGTAATGGCAGCATCTGATTGGCATTCACAGAACTTCATAAAGTACGTTAAAAATGCAGCACTTAGGATTTCAGAAGAATATAAAGATAAAGTTGAGTGGCATTTTGTAGGTTTACATCCAGATATGAGTGAGTTTACAGACTTATCTAGGGTGGTATATGTGCCTTCAATGAATATGGAAAATTATGTTAGGCACATGAAAGAAAACAAGTATGATATTGGCATAGCGTTTTGAATCCAGATCATTTTAATGAGCGAAAGTATTTTAACAAATTTATCGAGTATACACGATATGGAATATGCGGTATTTATTCGGATTGTATGCCATTTCAATTAGTCGTTAAAGACAAAGAAAATGGTTTGCTTACACAGAATAGTGACGAGGGATGGTATGAAGCATTTAAACTTTTAATTGCAAATCCAAAATTAAAAAAGCGGTGTATTTTGGCAGCTCAAGACTATTTGACCACACAGCATTCGGAAGAGTTTTTGATGACTAAGCTTATCGAAGATTGCAAGGAACTTGTCTATTTTACGGCTCCAAAGAATGAAGGAATAAATAAGCAAATGAGATTTTTATGGAAAGCAAGACAAGTTATCTTTAGGTGTATGGAATCCATATATTTGACATTTAGTTCGCTGTCACATTTTGGCATAAAAGAAACTCTTTTTAGGATTAAAAGAAAAGTTAAACATGAGTATTAAGGAGGTTCTATAAGATGAAAGGAATTATTCTCGCTGGTGGAGCTGGTACGAGGCTTTATCCGTTAACGATGGTAACATCGAAACAATTACTTCCGGTATATGATAAACCGATGATTTATTATCCACTATCCACATTAATGTTGGCAGGCATTAAAGATATTTTGATTATTTCAACACCTACTGATCTTCCTAATTTCGAAAGATTGTTGGGAGACGGCAGCCAGTACGGAGTATCTCTGAGTTATGCAGTACAGCCGAGTCCTGACGGACTTGCTCAGGCATTCCTTATTGGTGAAGAATTCATCGGAGATGATTCATGTGCTCTTATCCTTGGAGATAATATCTTTTATGGTGGCGGACTAGGTGACAAACTAGATACAGCTGTTCAAAATGTTGCAACAGGAAAAGCGACCATCTTTGGTTATTACGTTAATGATCCTGAACGTTTTGGAATTATGGAATTTGATGATGAAACAGGAAAGATTTTGTCTGTAGAAGAGAAGCCTGAATATCCAAAAAGCAATTATTGTATCACTGGCTTGTATTTTTATGATAATCGAGTTGTGGATTTTGCAAAGAATGTTAAGCCATCTGCTAGAGGTGAGCTTGAGATTACGGCTTTAAATGATATGTATCTGCAGGATGGTTCTTTGAATGGAATTATTCTTGGTAGAGGTTTTGCATGGTTGGATACAGGAACTATGGACAGTTTGGTTGAGGCATCAGATTATGTTCAGATGATCGAAAAACGTCAGGGTGTTAAAATCTCTGCACCAGAAGAAATTGCTTTTCGCAAGGGATGGATTACAAGGGATAAGCTTGTTGAGTCTGCAGAGAGATATGGAAAATCTCCATATGGACAGCATCTTATGAATGTTGCTAACGGAAAGATGAAATATTAAATAGTGGAGGAAATATCAATGACAATTATTGTTACCGGCGGTGCTGGGTTTATAGGAGCAAACTTTGTTTTTCATATGTTGAATAAATATCCCGATTATAGGATTGTGTGTCTGGACAAGTTAACTTATGCAGGAAATCTTTCTACCCTTGCACCAGTAATGGATAATCCAAATTTCAGATTTGTAAAGGAAGATATTTGCGACAGAGAGGCCGTGTATAAGCTTTTTGAAGAAGAGAAACCAGACATTGTTGTAAATTTTGCAGCTGAGAGTCACGTGGACAGAAGTATTGAAAATCCAGGTGTATTTTTAGAAACCAATATCATGGGAACAGCCGTAATGATGGATGCGTGCCGCAAGTACGGAATTCAAAGATATCATCAGGTAAGTACAGATGAGGTATATGGAGATCTCCCACTGGATAGACCTGATTTATTCTTTACAGAAGAAACTCCGATTCATACAAGCAGTCCTTATAGTTCATCAAAGGCTTCCGCTGATCTGCTTGTGTTGGCTTATCACAGGACCTTTGGTTTGCCTGTAACAATTTCAAGATGCAGCAATAACTATGGACCATATCATTTCCCAGAGAAACTGATTCCACTTATGATTGCAAATTGTTTGAATGACAAACCACTTCCTGTGTATGGTGAAGGATTAAATGTTAGAGACTGGTTGTATGTCGAAGACCATTGTAAGGCAATTGATCTGATTATACATAAAGGCAAAGTTGGAGAAGTCTATAATGTCGGCGGACATAATGAGATGAAGAATATTGACATTGTAAAGCTTATTTGTAAAGCATTAGATAAGCCTGAAAGTCTTATTACATATGTTACAGATCGTAAAGGACATGATATGCGCTATGCAATTGATCCTACAAAGATTCACAATGAGCTTGGTTGGCTTCCGGAGACTAAATTTGAGGATGGAATAAAGAAGACGATTCAGTGGTATCTGGACAATAGAGAGTGGTGGGAGACCATTATTTCAGGAGAGTACCAGAATTATTATCAAAAGATGTACGGTAATAGATAAACAGGTAAACGGAAAGTTTACTTGGATTTTAGAAATTACGAAGGGAGTAGCTAACTATGGATCCAAAAAGAGTAGGAAATGCAATTGCGTATTTAAGAAAAAAAGTCGGTTACACCCAGCGTGAATTAGCTGATCGAATTGGGGTAAGTGATAAAGCAGTTTCTAAATGGGAGCGAGGTTTGGGCTTACCAGATACAGCTATTATAGGGAAAATTGCCATATTGCTTGACAGTGATACGGATAGCTTGTTGGCGGGTGATTTAGTTCATCATAATAGTGGATGGACGGGGCTTCTTATCTTAAAGAAAAGCATATATGGAATCAAGGCAAATACAATTATCTATGATAAGCCGATAATTAACTTTATGCTCAGCTATTTTATGTTGATGGGTATTCGTGACATCCGAATTGTAAGTGGTGAAGAAGATCGTCAGTATATAGAAAGTGTATTTGGGAATGGTAGCAGGCTTGGATTAAGACTTACATATTGGGAAAGTATTCAGGAAAATGAATATCTAAACAGTAAAACAAATGTCATGGCGATATCCGGAATGACCTTTATTTATGGGGTTGATCAATCAAGATTTTTCCAGAAAGCGATGTTAGATAAGTCGAAAACAACAGTCTTGTCACTTCCAAAAAAGAAAATCGATTCGCCTGCACGTATATATTACGATTCTGATAAAAAAGTGGTCACTTCTGAGGATGGTGAGAAGCTTCGTACTCAGTACGATTATTATCAAATACCTATTATTTTTTGTCCGGCACATGTTATATGCAGTATGAAGTTGGAAGAGAATATGGGTACAGAGGCGATATCATACACAAGGATCAATGATGAGGTTTACACTGTTGCATTGGATCGTGGTTTTGTGGAAATTCCTTTAAATACTTGGGATGATGTGATGGATGCCTCAGCATTTGTAAAGACTGTTCAAAAAGCTTGTGGGATGCAAATTTATTGTATAGAAGAAATTGCATGGCGCAGAGGAATGATAAGTCATGAGGAATTTATTCGTCTTGGTGAGCAGATGAAAGATATTCCATATGGAAAGTATATTCTTGAAATAGCGGAGGCAAAAGTAAACGGAAAGTCGGTTGGTAATTGACCTGATTGCTTGTATGATGGTAACTGACTTATGAGGTACATAGACCGTCATATAAGTGGTAATTATAGACAAAGGAGATTTTAATAATGGCAGGAATTCAGTTATTTAAAGCAAACTTCGATGTGGAGGCATGTCTGGCCCAGGTAAGAGAGTGCCTTGAAAAAGGTTGGACAGGAATGGGATTTAAGACGGTTGAATTAGAAGAAGAGTGGAAGAAGTATACTGGACACAAGTACTCTTACTACATTAACTCTAACACAGCTGGTCTTTATATGGCGGTTGATACACTTAAGGAGTTATATGGTTGGGCTGATGGAGACGAAATTATCTCAACACCATTAACATTTATCTCTACTAACCATGCGATTCCAAAGAGCAATCTCAAGGCAGTTTTTGCTGACGTGGATGATACTCTTTGCCTCGATCCTATGTCAGTAAAGGAACATATTACTGATAAGACTCGTGCAGTGATTTTTGTTGGCTTTGGTGGAAACACAGGAAGCTTCAAGGAAGTAGTTAAGATTTGTAAAGAGAATAATCTTAAGCTTATTCTGGATGCAGCTCATATGTCTGGAACACGCTATGCTGACGGTAGCGTTCCTGGAACAAATGGTGATGCAGACATTACTGTATATTCATTCCAGGCTGTTAAGAACCTTCCTACAGGTGATAGCGGAATGATTTGTACTGACGATGCAAAGCTTGATGAGATCTTCCGTAAAAAGGCTTGGCTTGGAATTAACAAAGATACATATGCGCGTACTGTAAACAAAGAAGGTACTTATAAGTGGAAATATGATGTTGAGTATGTTGGTGATAAATACAACGGAAACGCGATCATGGCTGGTATTGCTCTTGCACAGCTTCCACACCTTGACCGCGACAATGCATACAGAAGAACATTAGCTCAGTGGTATACAGAGGTGTTTTCTAAATATCCAGAGCAGATCGGTCTTGTTAAAATCCCAGAGGATTGTGTTTCTTCTCGTCACCTTTTCCAGATTATGGTCAAGGATAGAGATGGCCTCATGATGTACCTGAATTCTAATGAAGTATATCCGGGCGTTCACTATGTTGTTAATACAGATTATCGTATGTATGCATATGGAAAGGGAACTTGTCCAAAGGCTGAGTTTGTAAGCGATCATATCATTTCTCTTCCAATGCATATGGGAGTTTCTTTTGCTGATGTTCAGCGTATTACTGAACTTGTAGTGAAGTATATTATGGAAATTAAAAAAGGCGAGAGCTTAATGTAAACGAAGTATTTGTTATTGAGAATAAAAAAATATTTTGGTAGATCACGCATCGATAAGTGGGATGCGTGAGCATATTTAGTAGATGTATCAGGTGGAAACATGAGAACAGCAAAGATTGTTGGTGAATTTATAAACATGAGAATTGCTGAGGTTGAGGATGCAGATTTTACTTTGTTGGCAAGACAGAACAAAGAAAAAAATAAATATATTCCTCAGCTTCAGATTACTATAGAGCAACAAAAAGAATGGATTCGAAAACAAATAGAAAGTGATGATTGCTATTTTTTTGTAATTGAAAGAAAAGATGGAGAAAAAATAGGAACATTTTCTCTCTATGATATTCAAAATGATAAAGCTGAATCTGGTCGTTTGGTGATGTTAGGTAATCAGATAGAAAGTATGGAGGCAGGTATTTTATTTAATAGTTTTTGCTTTGAAGAAGCAAAAATGGATTTAGTTCAGTCTGAAATAGATGCTGAAAACAATGCGGCTTTAGGTTTCTCAAACCAACTGGGTGGAAAACCTGTTGGAAGTGTTATAGATGAAAAAACGGGAAGAAATATGATTATATATCATGCAACCAAAGCAGAGTTTCAAAAGGTATTACCGAGATTGCAAAAGATATTAGATCATTTTGCGAAAAAGGAATTAAAAGGAAGATAATATGAATAAAACGGCAATAATTACTGGAGCGAGTCGAGGGATTGGAGCACAATTAGTCAAAACATTTGCTAAGAATGGATATGATATTTGGGCTTGTGCAAGAACTCAAACTGGGGAATTTGAACAAAGAATGAGTAGTATTGCACAAGAGAATAACGTTATAATTACGCCGGTTTATTTCGATTTGGCTGATGAGAGTCAGGTTAAAGAAGGTATAAAGGAAATTCCTAAAGAAAAGAAAAATATTGATGTATTAATCAATAATGCAGGGGTTCCTTATGGAGGCTTATTTACAATGACTTCCGTCGCGAAATTAAGAGATGTATTGAAGTAAATGTTTTTTCGCAAGTGCTGATAATGCAATTGGTGGCAAGACAGATGATGAAGCAGAAGTCAGGATGCATAATTAATATGTGTTCTGTTGGGGGAATAGAAACTAATCCTGGATATTTGGCGTATGGCTCGAGTAAAGCGGCGCTTATTTGGATAACTAAATCAGTTTCGAGAGAGTTGGGTGCATATAATATTAGGGTTAATGGAATCGCTCCAGGATTGATCGATACCGATATGGGAAATTACAAATCAGAGGATGAGTTAAATAAAGTGTTGAACCGTATGAGCATTCATAGAATGGGAAAAACTGAAGAAATTGCTAATGCAGCTTTATATATTGCATCTGATGAAGCTTCATATATGACAGGACATATTATGGTATTAGACGGAGGACGTGTTTAATGACTGATAACAATGTGATTGATAGATGTTATGAACTATCAAAGAAGATGAGAGTGAAAGCTCTTGAAATGGCAAAATCCACGGGAAAAGCAGGAGCACATTTAGGAGGCAGTTTTTCGGCAATGGATATTATTGCTACTTTATATGGAGGTGTCTTAAGGGTAAAAACTGATGAACCTAATTATGAATTTCGGGATCGCTTTATAACAAGTAAAAGACATTGTTATCTTGCTAGTTATTCTGCATTAGAAGAATGTGGAATGATTACAGATGAACAACTTATGAGTTCCATACAGATGGTGGTATTTTAGCTGGATATCCGTGGAATAATCAGCTTGGTTTAGATTTCTCAGGAGGAAGTCTTGGAATGGGACTTTCGGTTGGAATCGGAATGGCTCTAGTAGCTAAAAGAAAAAAACTTGAGTATAAGACATATATTTTGCTTGGCGACGGTGAATGTAATGAAGGCTCTAATTGGGAAGGATTCATGAGTGCCAATAAATTTGCCTTAGATAATCTGATTGTGATAATTGATAATAACCATATGCAATTTGATGGAAAAGAAGAAGATATTATGCCAATGGGTTCATTTAGTGAAAAAATGGAGGCTTTTGGGTTTAAAGTAGTTAATGTAAATGGTCATTCAATTGAAGAACTATATGCGGCGTTTAATATCAATCACGAAGCAAACCACTAGCCATTATAGCTGAAACTATCAAAGGATATGGTCTCCCTAGTATTGAGGACAAAGCAGAGTCACACCATATAGCATTAAATGAACAAGACTATGAAGTGATGATGAAAGATATTATGGAGGGAAGATATGATAGAGTATAATAAACGAAATATGCGGTCTTGGTCTATCATGGGAATCAACCCATCTGTATGGAGTATAGGATTTGATGCAGTTGCACAAGCCAATGATAATTTGGCTGTTATCACTGCTGATTTATCAAGATTTTCTGGATTAGAAAGAATGAACTCAAAGTATCCTGAGATGTTCTATAATGTTGGAATAGCTGAGCAGAATATGATAGGTGTTGCTGCAGGAATGGCAATGGAAGGTATGCAGGTTTATGTAACTACGTATGCTCCATTTGTAACATTTAGGTGTGCTGATCAGGTTCGTCAGTTAATGGGAAATATGAATCTAGATATAAAGGCGATTGGATCTTCAGCTGGATTAACATCTGGATGGTCAGGGGTTGCATTACAAGCGATTAATGATGTTGCCTTTATGCGAAGTATTCCAAATATGACGGTACTTTCTCCAGCAGATTGCGCTGAAGCCATTAAGATGATGGAAGCAATGGCAAAGATTAATGGACCAGTTTATATGAGATTGTGTGGCACAACGGCAATTCCGACTGTCTACGCTGATGATTATAATTTTGAAATTGGTAAGGCGGTTACTTTGCAAAGTGGTGTGAAAATCGCTCTTATTGCAACTGGTGTTACAATGGTCTCAGAAGCAATGAAAACTGCAAAACAGTTAGAAGAAACGATTGGAATTAAATGTACAGTTGTTAATATGCATACAATTAAACCAATCGATGCTGAATGCATAACAAGTCTTGCTGAAAATCATGATATTTTAGTGACTATTGAGGAACATAATACTATTGGAGGATTAGGTTCGGCTGTTGCAGAGGTAGTTGGAAGGAAGAAGCATAATTGTAGGCAGGTATTTATTGGGATAAATGATACAAATTTTAAAATGGGAAGTAGGCAATATATGCTTAATCAGGCGGGATTGACATCAGAACATATGTTTGAAAAAATAGCTAAAGAAGTAGGTGAATTACATGATTGAAGAGTTTTTTGAGCATAATCCTTATGATTTGGATAAAACTAGTAAGAATGCATTACTCACTAAAGAACTTGTGGAATTAACAGAATTTCATAAAAAACATTGTGCTGAATATGCGAGCTTTCTAAAAACTGTAGGTTATGATTCAATGGCTGTAAACTCTATTGAGGACATTCCATTTTATCCGGTAAGAATGTTTAAAGAGTATGACTTATTAAGTATCAAACGTGATGAGGTTTTTAAAGTAATGACCTCATCTGGAACAACTGGTCAAAGAGTATCAAAGATATATGTTGATAAAGAGACGGCTCTGATACAACAAAAGGTAATGATTAAAATCCTTAGTGACTATTGGGGAAAAAAGAGATTGCCTATGCTTGTGATAGATACACCAGCAGTATTAAAAGACCGTAAGACGTTCACTGCAAGAGGGGCCGCAATTCTTGGATTACAGGTGGCAGCTAAAGAGATGATGTATGTATTGAATGACGATATGTCTCTTAATACAGATATTTTAGATGAATTTTTTGAAAAATATCCTAAACAGCCATTTATTATTTTTGGTTTTACATTCATGGTGTGGCAACATTTTTATTATGAGCTTAAAAAAAATGAAAAAAAATATGATATGTCAGAAGGCTGGTTAATGACTGGTGGTGGTTGGAAAAAACTTGAGTCAGAGGCCATTTCTAGAGATATGTTTAAACAGGAAATGAATAAGGTTTCTGGAATTCATCATTTTTTGGATCATTATGGAATGGTTGAACAAACAGGTTGTATATATGCTGAGTGTGAGTGTGGACATTTACATGCGAGCAATTATTCAGATGTAATTATTAGGGATTATAAGGACTTTTCTGTAGTACCTAATGGACAAAAAGGTATTATTCAAGTAGTTTCTGTTTTACCACATTCGTACCCAGGGCATTCTTTGCTTACTGAAGACGAAGGTATTGTTCTGGGCGAAGATGATTGTCCATGTGGAAGAAAAGGAAAATATATACAGATTATAGGAAGAATGAAGAATGCAGAATTAAGGGGGTGCAGCGATACTTATGCAGATAAATTTAAATGACATTGAGTTTCTCGTTGGGGACTATGAAATCCTAAGCAATATGCCAACAGTACCTGCATTACCGACATTTTCAAAAGAGGCTGTAGATTTCCTTGCTGCTTTATCAAGTGAAATATTAAAGGATAAAAGAAGCCGATCTAATGTTGATGTAATGTCATATGCTTATTGGATTAGAAGAGCATCTATTGAAAATGTAAAAACCAAACATTTGGATTATCATAATAGAATAGGAAGAGGAATTGCATTTCATGTTGCTCCATCTAACGTTCCTGTGAATTTTGCTGTTTCGATGAATTCATCTCTTCTGGCAGGAAATGCTTCAATTATCAGAGTTTCAAATAAGCAATTCGAACAGGTTGACATTATTTGCAGTGCGATGAATAGAATTTTAGATGATCAATTTGCTCATATGAAAAAGTATTTTTGTCTGATTAGATATGATCATAATGAATTGATTACACAGGAACTATCAAATATTTGTGATGTAAGAATTATTTGGGGTGGAAACAATACAATTAATACAATTAGGAAAGCTTCTTTACCACCAAGAGCAATTGAATTAGCATTTGCAGATCGACATTCCTTAGCTGTTATTAATTCAGAAGTATATTTGAATCAGGATGCTGATGATGTTGCAAAAGGTTTTTACACAGATACATATTATACCGATCAGAATGCTTGCAGTTCTCCGAGGTTGGTTGTTTGGCTTGGAAATAAAAAAGAAGAAGCACGTAAGCGTTTTTGGGAAAAAATGAACGAGTTAGTAATGAGTAAATACGAAATGAAACCTATTCAGGCAGTTGATAAATATACTTCTATGAGTATGGTTGCTATGGGAAAACAAGGGGCTAAACTGGTTTCTGATAATAATTACGTTGTCAGGGTTGAAGTGGAATCCTTGTATTCAGACTTGATGGAATATAAAAATGGTGGGGGATATTTCTTTGAATATGAAGCTGAGAGCTTGGAAGAAATTGTGCCAGTGTTAACAAAGCAATGTCAAACAATATCTGTTCTTGGAATAGAAAAAAAAGAGGTATTGAATGTTGTATATAAATATGGAGTAAGAGGCGTTGACAGAATTGTTCCATTAGGACAGACTATGGGTCTGGAGTTCATATGGGATGGTTTTAAGATGATTGAAACCATGTCTAGATTTATATATACAGGAGACTATCGATGATGACAAAACAATTATTGGGGAAGAACGCAATAGTTACAGGTGCTAATAGAGGGCTGGGCTTAGCTCTCATTGAAACATTAGCTAGAGAAGGTTGTAATATATGGGCGTTTGTCCGTCAAGAAAATAGTAAATTTAATGATTTGATTACGAAACTATCTCTTGAGAATAATGTTTCCATTGAGAGCGTTTATGTTAACTTAGCATCAGAAGACAGTATAAAAGAGGCTTACAAGGTAGTTAATGCACAAAAGAAACCGATAGATATCTTGATTAATAATGCTGGAATAGGACATATGGGATTGTTTCAGATGACAAAGATGGATTTTATCTACAATCTTTATGACGTAAATGTATTTGCTCCCATGATATTATCACAGCTGGTTATGAGAAACATGTCTAGACAGAAATCAGGAAAGATAATCAATGTTGCGTCTACGGCAGCTAGCGAGATATATGAAGGTAATTCGATATATGGATCGTCAAAGGCGGCATTAGTTGCTTTTACACAATCTTTTGCTGCAGAAGCTTATAAATGTGGAATTACTGTTAATGCAATTGCCCCGGGTTGATTAATACAGATATGAGTGTAATATTTGAAGGAAAGGATCCAGAGGAACCAATACGTCATACTGCATTAGGAAGAAAAATAGAGGCTGTTGAAATAGCAGATGTGGTTTTAAATTTGCTTTCAGATAAAATGAATGTTGTGAATGGTACTGTCATTACAATTAATGGCGGACATAAATAAAAAAGATAGGAGATATAAAATTATGACAAATTTAGAAAAGTATGAACAGGCATTTTGCGAATCTTTAGAAGTTTCCAAAGATCAGCTGATGGGTTTGGAATATCAGCAGGTTACTAGTTGGGATTCTGTAGGTCATATGGGATTAATTGCGGCGATTGAGGACGCATTTGACATCATGATGGATACAGATGATATCATTGATCTTAGCTCATTCGAGAAGGGAAAGGAAATCCTTACAACTAACTATGGTATTGAGTTCTAAGGAGTGGCAAGAAAATGTGGGATTTTAACAAATATCAGAGCCATATAGCCATAAAGGATGAGTTCGGTGTTGCTTTGACCTACGGTGAGTTGCATAAAGAGAATGATAAACTGTATGCAGTAATTAACCGACGCTGTCTGACTTTTTGCCTCTGCACAAATTCAATTGGATCTATTGTTGGATATACTGCTTTTATTCAAAACGGCATTGTACCGGTTTTGTTGAATGCGCATCTTGAAAAAGAATTGTTAAACAACCTTTTGTACAGCTACAATCCTTCATACTTATGGGTTCCTTCGGAGCAGGTTGAAGAGTTTGATGGTATGCAGGCGGTTTATTCAGCTTATGAATATACTCTTTTAAAAACTGCATATGATAAAGAATACGGGCTTTACCCGGAATTGTGTTTGATGCTGACTACATCAGGCTCAACTGGTAGTCCAAAGTTTGTACGTCAGAGTTATAAAAATGTACTGGCTAATGCTCAATCAATCGTTCAGTATCTTGAACTGGATGAGTCAGAGAGACCAATTACTACGCTGCCAATGAATTATACCTATGGTCTTTCTATTATCAACAGTCATCTGCTTGTCGGAGCGACAATTTTGGTGACAGATAAAGGTCTGATGCAGAAAGAGTTTTGGTCAATTTTTAAGAGTGAGGGTGCAACATCTTTTGGAGGTGTTCCTTATACTTACGAGATGCTTGATAGACTTAGATTCTATCGCATGCAGCTTCCTACACTTAGATATATGACACAGGCAGGTGGAAAACTAATTCCTGAATTGCATGCGAAGTTTGCAGAATATGCTGCAAATAACGAGAAGAAATTTATCGTTATGTATGGGCAGTGTGAAGCAACTGCTAGAATGGGATATCTCCCTGCTGAAAAGGCTGTTGAGAAATGTGGTTCCATGGGCGTAGCAATACCTGGAGGTCAGTTCAAGCTGATTGATGTAGATGGTAATGAGATAACAGATGTCCTTACGACAGGTGAATTGGTATATGAGGGTGAGAATGTTACCCTAGGCTATGCAGAATGTGGCGATGATCTGATCAAAGGCGATGAGCGTGGAGGCATTCTTCAAACTGGAGACATGGCTCAGTTTGATCAGGATGGATATTATTATATCGTTGGAAGAAAGAAGAGATTCCTCAAGATATATGGTAATCGAGTAAATCTTGATGAGATGGATCGCCTGATTAAGGGCAAGTTTGAAGGAATTGACTGTGCAAGCGCAGGTGTTGATGATCATATGTATATTTTTGTAACGGATGAAGGAATAGCAGATGAGGTGAGGGAATTTGTTGTGTTTAAAACAAAGCTCAATCCAGCTGCTTTTAAGACAATCGTTATCGATGAAATTCCAAAGAATGATGCAGGTAAAATACTCTATAAAGAGCTAACAAAATATTACGAATAATAATTGATGAGAGGGATCTATGAAACTGATTTGTTTTACGTATGCAGGTGGAAATTCTTCGTTTTATGATCAATTAAAGAATGAATTGCTTCCGAATGTTAATCTTATTGCTGCAGAGTATTCAGGTCATGGTACAAGACATAGATCCCCTTTTTACTCTGATTTTGATGAATTGGCTAATGACATGCTAGTTCAAATAGAAAAAGAACTTGATGAGAAAGAACCCTTTGCAATTATGGGATATAGCATGGGAAGCATTGCTGCGATAGAGGTACTTAGTAACTGATGGTTAAAAAAATGCCTCTGCCAATACATGTTTTTCTTGCTGCGCATGAGCCACATACAAAAGCTGTTTATACAGATTATAATAGAAGCGACATCGATGAGTTTGTGAAAGCACGAACGATACAATTTGGAGCAGTTCCTGAGAAACTTATTAACAATAAAAGCTTTTGGCGAATGTATCTGCCAATTTACCGTGCAGATTATTCCATAATAGGAAAATATAAATTTGAAAATTTGAAATTAAAATCGGATATTCCTGCAACAGTTTTTTATTCTGAGAGTGATACACCTTTCGCGAATATGAAAAACTGGGATAGATATTTTGAAAAAATTGATTTTGTAAAATATTCGGGAAGCCATTTTTTTATACATGAACATTTCTGTGCGATGGCACAGGAAATAAAGAAGAGGTTGGTATAAAGCATATGACATATGATGAGTTATTAGAGATTGCTCCGTATTCGCTGGATAAGGAGCAAAAAAAGACCCTTTTGACAAAACGATTGGTTGAGTTAACAAAACACCACAGAAGTAATTGCAAAGAGTATGATCAGATGCTTTCCAGCATCGGATTTGATGAAAATGCAGTCCAGGATTATAGTGAACTTCCGTTTCTTCCAGTACGCTTGTTTAAGGAATTATCATTAAAGAGCATCCCAGATGAAGAAGTTGTTAAGACTATGACATCATCGGGAACCTCTGGACAGGCTGTTTCTAAAATATATCTAGATAAAACAACCTCTTCCAATCAGCAGAAGACTATGGTTAAAATTGTGAATGAATTTACTGGCTCAAGCAGAATGCCAATGATTATTCTGGACTGTCCTTCTGTTGTTAAAAACAGAGTAATGTTTTCTGCAAGAGGTGCAGGTATTTTAGGCTTCTCTATCTTTGGCGCTAAAAAGTTATATGCACTGGATGATGATATGCATTTGGATGTAGAAGGATTAAAGGAATTTCTTGAAAAATACCAGGGACAGAGAATTTTTATGTTTGGTTTTACTTTCATGGTATGGCAGCATTTTTATAAAGAACTGGTTCGTTTGAAAGAAGAAGGCATCACATTTGATTTGTCAAACGGTGTTTTAGTCCATGGAGGCGGATGGAAAAAACTTGTAAGCGAGGCTGTTAGCCCGGAAGAGTTCCATAATCGATTAAAGGATGTATGTGGTTTGGACCATATTCATGATTATTATGGAATGGTGGAGCAGACAGGCTGTATATACATGCAGTGTGAATGTGGACATTTGCATGCAAGTATTTTCTCAGATGTGTTGATTCGTAGACCTGAGGATTTTGGTTTATGCGAAGTTGGTGAGCGTGGAATTATTCAGGTTGTTTCGGCAATCCCTGAATCTTATCCGGGACATTCTTTAATCACAGAGGACGAAGGAATGCTATTGGGAGAAGATGATTGCCAGTGTGGTCGTAAGGGAAAATATTTTAAAATATTTGGCAGATTGAAAAATGCTGAAATAAGGGGGTGCAGTGACACTTATGCAGCAAAGTTTAATTAATACTGATATGAAAGATGTTTTAAGAGGCGTTACCTATTTGGTTGGTAATGATGAAATTGTAGCAGCATTAAAGGATGTCAGTCCTAAATGTCCTTTTGATGATAGTGTTGTTGAGTTCTTGAATTCATTGTCTAAGATTTTAATGAAATCTCGTGAAGCAAAGGCTTATCCGATGTAATTACACTGGGATTTTGGATGAGAAAATCATCTGTACTCGCACTTAAAGAGCGATTTGTTACCGATAGTTCCGATATTAAAATCGGAAGAGGTGTTGCTTTTCATATCGCACCTTCTAATGTTCCAGTTAATTATGCGTATTCTTTGCTTACAGGATTATTAACTGGCAATGCTAATGTGGTACGTATTCCGTCAAAGGATTTTCCACAGGTTTCAATTATTAATAAGGCAATTAATGAAGCTTTAGAGGAATATCCGGACATGAAACCGTATATCTGTCTTGTCAGATATGGAAGAGATCAAAAGGTAAATGATATGTTTTCTGCATTAGCAGACACCCGTATTATCTGGGGCGGCGATAATACTATTGCAGAAATTAGAAAATCTCCGCTTGGGCCACGAGCTGGAGAAATTGCATTTGCTGACAGATATTCTTTAGCTGTTATCGACAGTGATAAGTATATGGAAGTTAGTGACAAAGAACGTCTGGCAGAGGAATTCTACAACGACACATATCTCTCTGATCAAAATGCTTGTACGAGTCCACGTCTGGTTGTATGGATGGGCGAAAAAAAAGAAGAAGCTAAAGAACTCTTTTGGAAATATGAACACGATTTGGTTAAGAAAAAGTACCAATTCCAGTCCATTATGGGAATTAACAAACTGACAAGTAGTTATCTTATGGCCGTGTCTAAAGAAGGTGTACATGTTGAACAGAGAGAAGATAATTACATAGTCAGAGTCAATGTCCCGGAAGTCAATCCGGATTTAATGCAACTTAAAGACAATTCAGGTTACTTCTTTGAATACGATTGCGATGATATCATTGAAATCCGTGATTTCTGTAATAATACTCATTGCCAGACAATAGGATTCCTTGGCGAAAAAGAGACTATTATGCCTCTGTTGATTTCTGGTATCAAAGGAGTAGATCGTGTTGTACCTATTGGAAAAACTATGGACTTTGATTTCATTTGGGATGGATATAATCTTGTTGAAAGACTTACCAGAACAATTAAGGTAAACATATAATAACTGAGGTGATGAACTGATGAAATTGGTTTATAAAATCGGCAATAGGAAAGTTGTGGTCATAGGAGCTGGTTACGTGGGATCGTCTATCGCATATGCACTTGCATTACGTGATATTGCGAGAGAGATTGTACTTATTGATATTGATAAAGAAAAATGTGCTGGTGAGCTTATGACATACGCCATGGAATACCAAGTATGGGAACCGCAGATTTATATGCAGGCGATTATGCGGATTGTGCGGACTGTGACTTAATTATTATTACGGCAGGTCGTAACAGAAAGCCGGGAGAGACAGATTAGATATGGCATGTGAGAATACTAAAATTATGAAATCAGTAGTTGATTCAATTAAGAAATATTACACAAGAGGCTGTATTCTGATCGTATCTAATCCTGTTGATATTTTGACACAGAAGGTCAGTGAATGGATGAATCTACCGGATGGCATGGTATTCGGTTCCGGTTGTATTCTCGATACTTCGCGGTTTATCCGTTGTGTAGCTGATTATTTGAATTTGAGTACAGGTGTTATTAATGGCTATCTTGTAGGTGAGCATGGAGATAGTCAGGTTCCGGTATGGAGCAAACTGGTAGTAAGTGGCATCCCAATTGAAGAGTATTGTCAGGAAGTACAGATCCCGTGGAATGATGAAGTGAGAAGCGATATTGCAGAAAAGACTCGTGTAATGGGAACGGAAATCATAAAGGCAAAAGGTAAAACTCATTATGGGATTGCAACAAGTGTTTGTTTCATTGCGGATGCTATTATAAATCAAAGACCTACTATAGCTTCTGTCAGTTCACAATTAATGGGTGAACACGGTGTAAGGGGCGTGTCATTATCTGTTCCATCAGTGATTGGACCGGGTGGAGTCCAGCAGCGTATTCGAGAAAAATGGGCTCCTGATGAATACAGAGGATTCTTTGATGCTGTTGAGAAAGTTCGATGTATACTTGACGAGTTATAGTGCTGTGAAATAAGTTGAAAAGGAGATGAAATTCAAATGGGTCAGATAACAGTTGAAAAAAATGTTGCAGGAATAGAAGGGCTGTGCGTTATAACTCCTGCGGTACATGGTGATAGCCGTGGATATTTTATGGAGACATATAGTCAGAGAGACATGGAAGAGGCCGGTATTAATATTACATTTGTTCAGGATAATCAGTCTATGAGTTCGAAAGGTGTTTTGCGTGGCCTTCATTTCCAGAAGAATTATCCTCAAACGAAACTTGTAAGAGTTATAAAGGGCTCCGTATTTGATGTTGCGGTTGATCTCAGAAGTGGAAGTGATACATATGGAAAGTGGTATGGAATTGAGTTAACAGAGGAAAATAAAAAACAGTTTTTAATTCCAAGAGGATTTGCACACGGTTTTCTTGTTCTTTCCGATACAGCGGAGTTCTGTTATAAATGCGATGACTTTTATCATGCAAATGATGAAGGCGGCATGGCTTGGAATGATCCTGAGATTGGTATCGTTTGGCCTAAGCTCGAAGGTGATTATAATGGATCAGCATCTGCAAGCGGCTATACTGTAGATGGTGCACCATTAAATCTTTCAGAGAAGGATCAAAAATGGTTAGGGTTGAAAGATACTTTTAAGTTCTAAGAAGGAGTTGATAATAATGCATATATATTTGAGACCAATAACAAAAGACGATACAAATTTGATTATGAAATGGAGAAATTCTCCAAAAGTATCAAGTCATTGTTTTAATAAAAAGCCTATTACAAAAGAATCACATTTAGATTTCTTTGATAAAAATATTGTTCCTGGCTATTATCAGCAGTATATTGTAGAACGAGTAGAGGAACAGTATGGTGTTGCAGCTTATCCAATTGCTACAGTGTATCTTAAAGATATTGATAGAGTAAACCGTCGTTGTGAGCTTTGTATCTTTACAAGTGACGATGAAGAATGGAATACCGAAAGCCAGGCTATTGCCATTAAAATGCTTCTAAAAAAAGCGTTTGAAGAGCTGTATATCCATAAGGTATACTCTTATGTATTTTACAAATATTTAGATGAAGCAGAACTTCTCAAAAGAGCTGGATTCACAACTGAGGCAATTCTTAAAGCGGAAGCCGTAGATGAAAATGGGAATTTCGAGGATGTAGTTAGATTCAGCATTGTTAATGATAATGACTAATCTGGTTATGTGATAAGGAAACTATGATATTGAAGTATGCTGACTGGCTTTCAGGAGCCGAACAAGAAATAAGACAATTGAATACCGGTCAGCAGTTTTTATTATCAGATCTATTTCAAGGATATAGGTGGAAGCAACTTAGTAAAGCTGACCGGAGTTTTCTTGGAAATCTATTTTTACGCGCAGTGTAATCTGGAGAAATCAAAGGAGTTCGATGGAGATGCAGGAGCTCGGAGGGAAACGTGTATGAGGTTATTAAAAAATAAATAATATTTATGAATGACAGCAAGGAAAAGATGAATCTTGCTTTTTAAAATATGTGTAAATTGGATTGTGACGAATATACGGGGAGAAAGTAGGTGGTAATCATGGCGAGACCACAAAAGAAGCCTCATTACGATGCTGAAAAGATAATGAAAGAGTTGATGTTAGCAGTAGCTGAGTCTTATGAAGGGACTGGAGAGCTAAAGCTTACGGCTACAGAATTTGCTTTGTCGCCAATTAAAATCAGAAAACTTTTAATTATAGCTCAGGAAAAAGGGTTTATTTCAGAAATATATACAAATGAAATTTACGAAGAAGTCCTTTCGTTATATGCAGCAGGGAAGTCGTTGGAGACGATTCAGGAGATTACAGGATTAGGCAAGTCTTCTATAAATGGATACCAGCCGTATTTAAAATATCCATATAAGCCAGATGAACTGAGTACGAATGCTGACAGGACTGCACTGTATCGTAGACGTAAGGAAGTGGTGCATAATTTAGTAGATATACTTTCTAAGGAAAAGCTATGGGAGGCAATCATCGCTTTCCAGGATTATCCATTCCATACAGCTTCTGGACTGGCATTTTCTTATACTGTAAAAGTTGGTCGAGATGGTACTTACAATAAGGAATTAATCGTTGACAGGAGAGCAGACAGTAAGAGCCTGGCATGGAGTTCGATACGTATGGCTTTTGATAATGCACTAGAACTACGTGGAAAAATTATTAAAAGACCTAAGATGTTAGGGGGTATAAGGGGAATATCATACGTTTATCCTATGCTATACCGATTCGGGATAATAGAAGTTCCAACGGAAATAGCGAACCAAATGATAGGAAAGAATCCCAAGATGAAAAAGAAATAGATTTAGAATTGTCGGGGCGACCGGTGAGCTGATCACTGGCCGTCCCTTTTTATTTGCTCATCAATCGCGCGGTTGATAAAGGCTGATGTAAGAAGCAGGGTAAGCGCCTAGTTTCAGGGTGGATTTAAAATCATCACAAAATTTGCCATAATTATAGATGATAGATGCCAGCATTTTACTACAGTATCGGCGCTAGATACTATAAATGCGAGCGTTTTACTATAA
>ENA-OQHY01000299-OQHY01000299.1-human-gut-metagenome-genome-assembly--contig:-NODE-299-length-28866-cov-9.688159_pt1 | contig 28866 bp, 31 predicted proteins | sample MGYA00242570_ERZ504733 | MGnify/ENA primary metagenome ERZ504733 (study PRJEB26092, sample SAMD00036219) | human gut metagenome | host: Homo sapiens | study: EMG produced TPA metagenomics assembly of... | reverse complement strand
CCCTAAACGCTGGCTGTTCTTTTAAGGACATTGCAAGATATCTTTGTAAAGATCCAACAACAATCTCAAAAGAAATCAGGCTGCACAGGCTCAGCGACTGGTATCACAAAGGCTGTTTTAACAATGCACATAACTTTTGCGTCCACAGATATCATTGCAAAAAAGTCAATGCCTGTGGCAAGATCGTAAGTACGTAATCATCCGTACCTTGACTTTTTAAAAATGCCGCCCATCGGGCGGCACATTTTATTTCTTCTCTTTGGTTCGAAATCCTTCCGGTAATTCATCTGACCATGGTAAAAGCCGATTTAGATCATCCAGCTTTGGAAAAGGTCCCATTTTACGAAGCTCGTCTAATACATAGGAAAGATATACATATGGCTTCAGTCCATTCAGCAGGGCAGTTTCAGCGATACTGTAAACAACTGCGCTGGCATCTGCGCCACGGATGCTCTTAACAAACAGCCAATTCCGGCGGCCTACTGCAAAATTTTTGATTGCACGTTCCGCACTATTATTATCAATGCTCAGATGCCCATCATCCAAGTACCTGCGAAGATAGGTTTCCTGATTCAGCGTATACAAAATGGCATCACCAATAAGGGAAGAGCTGTCTACAGAATCTTCCATCGAATGCAACCATTCAAACAGGGCATCCACTACCGGACGCGACTGCTTCTGGCGTTCCTGATACCGTTCTTCCGGTGTCTTATCTTTGATCAGTTCCTCCACTTTATACAGGATTCCGATCCTCGTCATTGCCTGATATGCAACTGTTTCTTTCAGCTGCTCCTTTGTGAAATCCTTTTTTAATGCCGTGAGCGCAGCATCAAAACGGCGTCTCGCATGGGTAAAGCATCCTGTTACGGTAATGGAATCGTTCAGTCCGTGATACGCCTGGTATCCATCACACGTCAGATATCCATGAAATGTATCTCCAAGGAAGTTTACCGGTCTGCACAGCTGATGATCCAGTTTGCCATTGTTTTTGTTGAAAGATTTAAGTCATACCTTGCGAATTCCCGTTCCTGTCTTGTCAGCGGCATGCCATTGACATACTTTGCATTCATGATTCCGGCAACCAGCGAAGGAGTAGCAATGCTTCCCTTGATCAGCGGCAGCTCTTTTTCAGGCCGGATCATAGCACTACATTTAGGACAACTATATACATAGGTAACTTCTTCCACCACTTCAAAGGTGGATGGGATGAATTTCAGTCGTTTTACAACTTCTTTTGTGACGACTTTATACTTTGTTCCACAGTCCGGACAATAGCGGTCTTCGCCGGTCAGCTTATATTCGATTGTTTCTGTCACTTCGAAATTAGAAAGATCTTCTTCTTTTTTGCCGGTGCGTTTTTTCCGTTTGTGCGATGGAATCACGATTTCCTCTTCAATCTCAGCAGTATCCGTATCTGCATTGGCCTCAGCCTCATTAAACAGATCCATCTGTTCATATCCATCTGCGTATTTTTCACTGGAAGAACCGAAACGTCTTCTCTGTGCAAGCGCAAGACGGCCTGAAAGCATTGCGTTCATAAATTCCAGTTCTTTCTGCTTGTCTTTCAGAAGCTGTACCTCGGTCTCTTTTTTCCGAACCTGATTCTGCATGATTCTCATAACTTCCATCATGTTTTCACGGCTCATGTTATTCAGCTGTTCCTCTGTAAAAAACGGATCCATCCGGTAATCTCCAAACTCTTATATGATAATTGCAGTATAGCATAGAAAGTCCGGCTGTTCGAGAAAAATCAACGTTTTACTGTGTAGGAATATATACCGATATCCACGAGTATTTCGTGCTTTTTGCGAATTGACAAATCCGTTCTTTATACAACAATCTTTGGATGTCTTTCTTCAAAAGCTCCCTTCGGAGTAAGTGAAAAACCATCACACAGCCAATGCATTTCTTTCATGGTCACTTTCTGTAATTCATCCGGAGTTTCCGGCCAGTGAAAGGAATCCCTGTCAAGCCTCTTCATCAGAATCCAGAAACCGGATCCGTCCCATTGCAGAATCTTAATAGAAATACGTCTGCAGTTGCAGAACGCAAACATGCAGTGCGAATAGGGATCGAGTTTGAATTTCAGCTTGATAATTGCAGCCAGTCCGTGATAGCTTTTTCTTAAATCCGTAGCTCCACAGGCAAGGTAAACGGTTGTGCCACCTGCCAGATCAAGCATGATCTTTCAGTCCCTGTATGAGAACATGAAAAAGTTCCGGTGGGCATTCCGGCATCACTTCGATCCGAATAGCGTTTGTGATAAAAATGCGGACTGGAGACGGGCTGATGTTCAAAGTCTCATTCTTTGAAATTTCTTTTTCTGTTGGCATTTTTGCAAAAATCATATCTGTATCCGATTGTTCGTCCAATGTTTTCAGTTTGCGCATCCAGTAATTCATTGTAGAGACTGGAACGTGATGTTCCTGACACCATATTTTGCAAGTCTGCCCACTGGATTGAAATTCATGGATTCGTTCAGACCACAGTGTGATTTTTTCATCTTTTTTCATAATGATACAGTTTCCTTCCTTTGTTATGAAAAAAGTGTATCAGAAAAATATGGGTGCTAACAGATACGGATGATTACGTACTTACCATCATCCTATTTCTACATCAATGCTATATCTTTTTAAGTTAATGCATTCTTTTGTACTACTTCTCCTAACTGTTCAATAATTTTTCTATTCAAATGCTTTTCATCCACATCAAAATTGACAATAACACTTTCGTCCCATAAAAAATCATTTTTATTAAATCTCATTAAACGATATATTTTATCCTTCTTTTCTTTTGTATCAATTATGTAAGGATTTATCAAAAAAGAAGCACTGCGAGAAGCAAATAAATATCTAAAATCTCCATAAATAATCATCTCGTCAGGGCACTGATATACAAACACCGCACTCACTTTTCTATATACATCTTCTGATATACCTAGTTTTCTTCCAATTTTAGGGTGTTTTAAAATTCCATTTATGTTATTATATAATAAAGAACATGCCTCATAATATCCATTTGGTGAAATTTCCGTATAGGACCAATTAATAAACAAAATATTATATACCATTTTTCCATCTTTGATTTCTTCAAATTTTGTAGCTGCCGAATTTAAAAATTGTTTTAATTTCATAACTCTTGGCATTATAGCATATGCCCCTACTTTTTTACAAACATTTTCAAATTCATATCTCCCCTCATCATTCAACAAAATTAATGGCATATATCTGTCAAATTTATGAAGCTGATCAGTAAATTCTGGAGTTTTAACTTCTATATTAACAAGAGTCCCATCCTTATATTCTATACTAGCTTCTGGATTGCATTTTGAACCTTGCACATGCGGTTCATATTCACACTTTTTTTCAAAAGAATTTCCAAATGCTAAAAAATATCTTATTATCTCTATTTCAGACAAAGCCTGAAAAAACATATTTTGGTTATAATGTTTTTTCCCAGCACTCAATTGATTTCTAATAAAACCTACTATTTCTTTCTCTCCAAAATATTTAATCATTTCTTTTATTCTAAAATTAAAGTTTATCAAAAAAGTGTCCGCATTATATCCAATCACACCATCAAATGTACATTTATTATGATTAAACATTCTTCTAACTAAATCATCCCCATTTAATAACCGGATTAAAAAATGTTTTTCCGAATATTCATCCAACCATCCTGATTTCCACATTTTTCTCAAAGTTTCATATACTTCACTCTCTCCCAAAGGGAAATTTTTTTCACTTCTTCTCATAGTTCTCCATATGATAATCCTGGAAGTAAATTATCATGTATTTCCTTTTCTTTAATATCACAATTCAATACCAAGCGACACATAAATAACATCTGTCTCTATTCCTTGAGTCCCTTAAAAAATTTATATTTTTTAAAGGACAGTTTCCTGTTACCCCAAATACAGTTTCCTGTTTTTCATCTTAATATTTCATCAATAATACATCTTTCAGATCTTTAATCATACTTTCATATTTTACTTTTAATGACTCAAAATATTTATATGCATATATCCATAAACCTCCAATTGAAGTAAAAATAAGTAAAATCGCAGCTAAATACAACCAACTTGAAAAATTTATTCCTATCTTGTCCATATTTTCGAATGAAATAGTCAATATACCTGCAACAGCAGATGCCATCATAAAAATAATTCTATTTCTATCTTTTTCTTCCTCATTTTTTTTGTCTATGTAATCCTGATATATACAAATTAAATTTTCAATCTTTTCTTTGGTATTTATCTGAAATTCATCCTTTTTTAAAACATTATCTAAAAGTTCAATCTTTTTATTATGGAATTGAATCAAATTGTTCATATACTTTTTTTCATTTTTGTTCTCAATAATTAAAAGACTCAATACTGCGACAATTAAAAGTATAACGCCCAAAATTTGCCATATCAGCTTCCATTGTAAAGGCATTGAAAGCGTCACAATTATTCCTCCCAAAATCATTTCCACAAAACAAATTATAATTCCTTTTTTTGCTTTAGAATCATATTGATTAAACCCATTCTGTATATCCGGACATTTTTCTTTCTCATCTTTATATACTTTCATAATATAATATTCCATAAAATCACCTTTCTTTTCCTCTCTACTATTACAATTTACATTTTGTCATATTCTCATAAAAATTACAAAATGTTCTTCCTATTTAACCACTACTCTATCAATCATCCCCTTCTAAAATATTGATCAAAAAATTTTTGTTCAAATGACGCAGTATCTGTTATCTTGTCACGAAATATCTTATTAATTAAATATGTATCTGATTATTCCGGGGCTCTTTGAGCCACCTGTCCGGACTTTGAGAGCCATATATTCCGGTAATTCAGAGCCACCTTATTGGGCTCTATTACATATATTTCCTTTATACTGTAAATACACACCTTTGGTGTGAATACAGATAAAGGAGGTCGTAAGTTATGACCAAGTATCGTGAAATCCTACGCTTGAAAAGCTTGGGATTCTGAGAGGAACATCGCACAGAGTTGCGGTGTATCCAGAAACACAGTCGCTAAGGTTTTGAAAAAGGCAGCGGAAATCAATCTTTCATGGCCGCTGGATTTCGACATGACTGACAGCATACTAGAGGAGCTGATGTTTCCTAAGGATAAGTCGCAACGAATAAACGCATGCCAAACTTTGACTACATTCGCAAAGAACTTCTGCGAAATGGTGTAAACAAAAAGCTTCTCTGGGTAGAATACTGTGAGGAGTGCCGCATGAGCAGCGAAGAGCCTCTAATGTATTCTCAGCTCTGCTACTACATCCAGAAGGATGAAGAAAAACGCAGGGCTACCATGCATATCCCCAGAAAACCAGGTGAACAGATTGAAGTTGACTGGGCCGGTGACCCTGCCCACATCATTGATCCGGACACCGGAGAAATCACAGATGCATGGATATTTGTAGGTGTATTAACTTACAGTCCGTATGCTTTTGTAAAAGCATATATGAATGAAAAAACAGACAGCTGGATCAAAGCTCATGTCAGATGTTTGATTTCTTTGGAGGTGTCACACCTATGCTCGTTTCTGATAACTGTACAACCGCAGTGAATCATAAAAAGAGTGACTGGTACAACACTACCTTAAACACAACTTATCATGAGATGGCAGAACATTATAATCTCGCCATCCTTCCGGCCAGAGTCCGGAAACCCAAGGATAAACCGAATGTAGAGGGATCAGTAGGAAAGATATCCACATGGATAACAGCAGCCCTTCGCAATGAGCAGTTTTTTTCTCTTGCAGAATTAAATGCTTCAATCCGTGAAAAACTGGATGCCTACAACGCCCGTAAATTTCAGGAAAAGGAATGTAGCAGACTCAGTTTATTTCTTGGGGAAGAAATGCCATTGCTGGCTCCGTTGCCTGCTACACCTTTTGAACTGGCTGAGTGGAAACAATCCACCGTCCAGTTTAACTATCACATCGCAGTAGACAGAATGTTCTACTCCGTGCCTTATCAGTATATCAAAAATAAGGTTGATGTGCGTATAACAGATACAACGGTTGAAATATTTTATAATCACAATCGTATTGCCTCTCACAGACGACTCTATGGACGAAGCGGTCAGTATTCTACAGCGACAGAACATATGCCGCAGGAACACCAGAAATATCTGGAATGGAACGGTGACCGGTTCCGTAAGTGGCTGATTCGATTGGAATTAACACAAGTAAGGTTGTCGATGCAATACTTACCTCCGGCAGGATTGAACAGCAATCCTACAGAAGCTGCATGGGATTACTGAAACTAGCAGAAAAATATTCGCCAGAAAAACTGGAACAGGTCTGCTCTAAGGCGCTCTCTTATTCCGGTAAACCCAGCTATAAAAGTATCAAAAATCTATTGGCTGCAACAAAGGATGCACCTGATACCGAATCAGAATCATCTCAAGCAGTAAAACCACATGGCATAACCAGAGGAGCCAGATACTATGGAGGTAAAAAATCATGACAAATCAAAGTACAATCGATAAACTTATTGAAATGCGTCTGACTGCTATGGCAGATGCATTCCGCATCCAGATGGATGATCCTGCAATGAAGGAAGTTCCATTCGAAGATCGGTTCGGCATGCTTGTTGATGTCGAATACAGCAACCGCAAAAACAATCGTCTGAAAAGGCTGATCCTCCAGGCTGAGTTTGAACAGCCAGATGCCAGCATCGCAGCGATTGATTACCATTCTGGACGAAAGCTGAACAAAGCACTGATCAACCGTCTGGCAACCTGTGAATACATTACAGAATACTGGAACATCTTTATTACTGGAGCAACCGGAAGTGGTAAAACTTATATGGCCTGTGCCTTTGGCATGGAAGCATGCAAGCACTATTACTCAGAGTACGGTATGTACGGCTTCCTGATCTATTATTGGACTTACAGGCTGCCAGGACAATGGAACTTCTCGACTGTCCTGAAGAAATACACCAAGCCAATAGTACTGATCATTGATGAGTGGCTGCTTCTTAAACTGACAGAAGCTGAAGCAGGAATCTTTTTGAACTGATACATAAAAGACGAAAAAAATCTTCAAAGATCTTTTGTTCTCAGTTCCGTGAAAGTGAATGGTACCAGCAAATCTGTGATGGTGAAAGTACTCTTGCCGATGCTATCATGGATCGTATATCGTATGATTCCTATAAGATCGATATTGAAAGTGTTGACCCATCTAAAGACCTCTCTATGAGAGAAGTATATGGACTGGATCCAGCAATGGAAAAGTAACTTAATAAACAAAATGGGGTGGCTCCGTTAGTCCGGACAGGTGGCTCCGTCACACCGGACTGGCGGCTCTGCCGCACCGTAATATTCACCAAATCCCCATAAAATACAATTTTGAGGAAGAATGACTAATTATTTTTTATAATTTTAGTATTGTCTGTCAGTTTCACACAATCTGAGAATCTATATATATTAACTCGTTTTTCCCCCATACATATATTATAAAAATATATCCAATCATTTTTTATTTTATAATCATCAGCAATAATCCTAATATCTTTTAAATCAGCACATATTGCTCGACAATCTTGAGTTTTTTTATATAATTTTTGTTCCAATTTTGATATTTTATAAGAATATTCAATATTTGTTACAGAACTACAATCAATCATTTCGTCTATTCCATATGTTGTTGTATACATCACCATATTTCCAATTTTTTTAATTTCTCCTTTTGTCCTTACATTTTTATTTTCATTTTTTATTTCAATATAAATATCTTTTAAATAGTTCTCATTTTTCAACATTGCAAACATCATATCAACAACGAGTGTGATTATGTATATCCAATTAGCAATATCATACATATATGTGGTACTAAAAAAAATAACTCCAAATAAACTTCCAGAAATTGCTATATTTCTCAAAGTAACGGTAATACATAATCTCAATGAACATTTCTTTTCTACCACATTTATTTTATGTAACATATGTAGGAAAATTAATGACAAACCAATACTCAAAAATGCTATTATAATGTATAATTCCATTTTATTTTTTACAAAAAAAACCACATACCAGCAATAATATGGAGAAGCAATATACTAGTAGTACAATCGTACTTCTCAAATAACTTCTTGTTATTATATAAGTCACACAGATTACAATAACTGCACCCAAAGCCAAACTAAATGTTACTATATTTAAAATAGAACCTGTCTGTTTTTTTAATTTAAATACTTGTTGCATTCCGAATACTACAATATAAAAAATATAGTTTGATGCCACGCATTCTAAATATCCCATTATCATTTGTAAATAAGATAACCACATCAATTTATATGTATCGTATGTATCACGTATTTTCCAAACTATTATGTACTTTTCTTTATCTATTTTTCCTATTTGTTGAAACATCTTTTTTATTATTGAAACTAATGATCCACCCAAAAATGTTACAATAGTTGTTGCTATTGCCGTATAAATGTTATACAAAAAATGGGACACCTCTTGAAAATCATATTTTTCTATTAATCCATTATTATTTATTTTTATATTGTTTCCTTTAAAATGCCACACAAAATATAATATTATCCAGGCACAAATTTCTATCGTTCCGCAAAATATTACAATCTTTCTCTGCTGTTTATGTTCCTTCATCCACTTATATACCATTTCTATAAGCCCCTTTTCATTTTCGTTACATGACTATCATTCTATTTTTCATATTTCGCTTATAAAATATTCTTATTTACTTATCAGGTATTTTGCTCAAAGAATATTTTGTAAATTAACATGGTAAGGATAATTCTACATTTACAAAATATCCACTTACCACTTATCTGATTCTAATATCTCCAGCCATTTTCAATATCTTCATTTGGTCATAAATCATATTGTTTCTGTTCCAACCAGCTCTAAATGTTTCAAATAACATTTATCAAAATAACATTCGTGTTCATTAGTATATTGCTCAGGAACGATATCAATTCAATATAATACCTTCAACTTCTTTTTTTAAATTCTCTAATCTTGTACTTTCATTTTTTGCCTCCTGCTTTTCAGCCTCTTCTAATATTTCATTCAAAGTTTGAATATTACCCAATATTATAGACAAATCCCGAATTTTCATTACATTCTTACAAAAATTTTTGAACTCTTCATAATTTGGATTCTTTAAATTTGCATCATTGAATAGTACTTCATACTGTTCGTGGTCCACAGTTTTTATCAGTTTCTGATATTTTTTCAGTGCATGCTTCACTACTTTTTTATATTTGCGATTTTTCTGTTCATTTGACAGTCTCTTATTTTTTTTATATTACGTATATGTTTACTCATTTCATGATGTATGGTATATCGAAATGGCATATTTTGAATTTCATATATTATTTTATTCTCTTCATATCTTTTAAACGCCTGTATTACTGCAATTACTAATCCACTCAAAATTCCTGTAGCAATAGACAACATAACATTCGCAAGCTTGTCCATACCTTGATCCATCTGAAAATAGCTACCAATTAAAAAAATCGTCCAAAATACAGCTCCCCATATCACAAGACTTGTTATTGGTATTCTTTTTTTTAGGACATTATATATTACACCTATTAACGATAAAAAGAATACGATACCTAAAACAATACTAATTTCCAAAAATATTATATGGTTTGTGTAATAATTCTTAATTTCTGTTACATTCAACAAGATCTTTAGCAAATTAAATGCAATTATCCCCCCTATTACATACATAGGTAAAAATAAAGCGACCTTTCTTCTATTATAAAACATAATTTCATTTCCTCCTTACTTTTCATCCCATCATGATCAGCTTATAACAACTCGTCGCATCCTTCTTTCTTTAAATAATCAACAATCAATTTCGCATCCTGTACAAGTTCCTTATCGCACACTAAAATTAGCATCTTCCGTCTCAACAATAATCAGATTCTCAACTCCGACTGTAGTAATCTCCTGCCCATGTCTGCAGAAATAGCTTTAACAATGTCTCTCTTTTCCACAATTCCATAATCAATTAAAATGCTAGGGATACCCCGATACACTTCATTAATTACGTTCATTTCTGAATCAGTCCCCATAGCATCTCCAATTTTGGTCAAGCATTTTTAAATATCCGGAAGATATTTCTGAAACTGTTCTGAAATAACAGCTGCTTTCCACACAAACATTCCACTATTCCATGCATACTCTCCATTGGAAACATATTCCTCTGTATTTTTTAATGGGGCAGCTCCCTTTTACTCACACTATATTCATATTCTCCATAAATCGCTATAAACTCTTCCTATAATAAATTTATCTTTTTTCAAGCATATCTTTTATAACATAACTTTTCAACTATCCCCTTATCACACTACAATTTATATTTTGAAGACCGATAGCCAAACCATCATCCCCTTCTACTCTCATAACACTTTTCCCTAAATACATCAATCTAACTTAAAATAATATTCAGCAGCATTTTTTCTACATTTTACCGTTTATTCAAGTATTTATGTTCTTTTTAAAACGTAAAATTTACAACCTCAATAAGTTTTTCCAAAACAACTCCATCCTCTTTTCCATATTAAGAACTTTCACAAATTCACCCTGATTGTTCAGGAAATAATTTTGATTACTATTCAATGATTCCACCTCTCGCAATTCTATTTGAGCATATGTTTCTAATTTTTTTCTTACATACTTCCATTTATCATACAGAGATTGTAGATATTCAGTTCCTTTAGGGGTATAACCATAAGCAATAAGAGTCATTTCTACAGTATCGCTATCATAATATATTCTGTCAAAATAAAATACATAAATCTACCAGCTCATATACAACTGACAATAACTTCTCTTTATTACTAAACAAATTAGTCCCGTATCTTAACAATAAACTTGATGCATGCACAATTCTTACGCTTGCTGGTGGATGAGTAAAATCATTCAAATAATCCCCAATCGACTGTATGTTTTCATAATTTTTTCTTGAAATATTAAAAAAATGTAATACAAAGAAAATCCTGCTAATAAAAACTCTCTATCAGCCAATCCTCAAAATGATATTTTTCGTCCAGAAGATACACCAATGATCGCACCGCACAATAATCCGCATCCAATTCTAAAATTTGCAGTATCTGATTTTTTGATTCAAACTTTGCGCCCGATTCGAACATAAGATTTTCACTTGGGAAATATGTATCTAAATGCCCATTCAAAATGTGATAGTTCTCATGTAATACTATAAAGAGTAATATATAATTTAGGATTCTCTCAACGTGCTTTTTTATATTTAAATGTTTTCCATAAAAATGAGCTCTGATATCAGAGTGACATAAATACGAACTTAATTCTTGATTCAAATTACTAAATATAGCCGTTGAGATTGCAATTACATAAGTAGTGTCACTTATCTTAGCCGCAAAGGCATTTATTTCCTCCGAAATATAGGTATATACATTCGGTCGAATACAATCTCTTGAATACTTTATATTATTAATCGTATTTTGTAAGTATTCCAATTTTCGGTTTACATAGTTTGCTAGTTCTCCCCCAAACGGATATTGCGAATAACATTCAACAGCTTCTGATTTTATATGTACAATTATTTTTTTCATGCTTTTTCTTTGCCAAACTTTTATACTTTTCCACTAAACCATATGTATTAACTCTAGTCTTCAATTTACATAATCTCACTACTATTTTGGTACATATCAATAATACAATCTACAAACTCATTTATAAATTTCTTGCCATAAATACCTGGCTATCTTTTTTCTATATCACATTTCCATAATATTCTCTTTTTCATCGTTTATCAAGTGGTTTTTATATAAATGACAATTCGCGTTTCAATTCCACAAAAACATAACATAACAAGAAAAACATATAACAAACAAGCCGGCGCACCAGCGCCGGCTCCCCTTACCATCTCACTATTCTATTCATTCTACTCCACTGCAAGCCCCTCTTCCCGGATCACCTGCACCATCTCATCCACATACTTCGCGCACAACTCATCACTCTGTGCCTCAACCATCACACGAATCACCGGCTCCGTACCGCTCTCACGCAGAAGGATTCTTCCATCCTCACCCAAAGCGGTGCTGATCCGCTCCTTCTCCGCCTGCACACGCGCATTGCCGGTAACCGCAGCCTTGTCCTCAACCTTCACATTCTTCAAAAGCTGTGGGTACATCTGCATCCCCTTGCACAGCGTGCCGAGGCTCTGCTTCTTCTCCAGAATCACCTCCATCAGCATCAATGCCGTAAGGATTCCATCTCCGGTCGTCGCATGCTTACTGAAAATGATATGTCCGGACTGCTCTCCGCCGAGCACATATCCGTTGGCAACCATCGCCTCATTGACATACTTATCGCCAACCGTGGTCACACATACCCCAATGCCCTCGCGCTTCATCGCTTTGAACAATCCCATGTTGGACATGATCGTGGCAACCACCGTATTATTCTGCAGACGGCCACATTCCTTCAGATACTTCCCACAGACATACAGGATATAATCCCCGTGCACTTCCATACCGTTCTCATCCACGGCAATACACCGATCCGCATCTCCATCAAACGCAAATCCGCAATCCAGATTCTTCTCCCGGACAAGTCTCTGCAGATTCTCGATATGTGTCGATCCACATCCCATATTGATGTTAGTACCGTCCGGCTCATTGCCAACCACATATGTTTTGGCACCAAGCGCATCAAACACACTCTTTGCAATATTAAACGTACTTCCGTTGGAACAATCCAGCCCCACGCGCATGCCATCGTAAGATCTGGTAGCCAGAGAAATCAGATAGCCGATGTAACGGTTCCGTCCGATCGCATAATCCCGCGCCACACCAACCTTGTCACGCAATGCAAAAGGCAGTTCTCCCATCTCACCATCTATGTATTTCTCCAGTGCAGCTTCCACTTCTGCGGAAATCTTGTGTCCGTTTCCATCCATGACCTTGATTCCATTGTCATAATATGGATTGTGACTGGCAGAAACCATAATGCCACAATCGAAATTTTCCGTACGAACTACATATGCCACACTTGGCGTAGTGGTAACATGCAGCAAAAACGCATCTGCTCCGGATGCCGTAATACCGGCAACCAGCGCATACTCAAACATATAGCTGCTGCGGCGCGTGTCCTTTCCGATAATGATCCGTCCGCTGTGATTCTGGTTGTAATACCAGCCCAGATAACGTCCAATTTTATATGCATGATCCGCGGTTAATACTTTGTTGGCTTCACCGCGAAAGCCGTCTGTTCCGAAATATTTTCCCATTGTTCTTTATTCCACTCCTACACATCCAATGACATCAACATTCCAGTCTTTTAACATGCGAAGTTCCTTTTCAATCTCCTGATAGATCGATGTATCCGTAATCTCCACTAACACGACATGGCCAGCTTCCGAAGCTTCACGCATCGCTGCAGAATCATAACAGATATTCTCCCCATATACCACCTGAATACCACTTGCTTTCAGATGTTCGGTCAGCTTTGTGATCCATTCTTTCTTCATTCGCTCAATCTCTGAACCTGTCAGGAAAAGCTTTGTAATTCCTTCATTCTTACAATACAGTTCAATATTTGAAGAAGCCATCTGCAGGGATGCCTCCGGAGAAAGCATCTTCTGATTCCGATACTTGATGCGCAGTAAAAATCCAGTAATTCCCTTTGTGCGCTGCTCCCTGGTGATAATACCAAACTGACGCATCTTATAGTATCGCACCAACTCCTCTGCTGCCTGCAGCTTGTTTGATAATACAGCAATACAAACCAAATACAATGCGGCAAGAAATACTCCCATCACAAAACCAAGTACCACATATTTCTTGCTCAAAGCCGGAGCAGCAACCTGTACCGTTGCAGACTCTTCCTTGTCATCCGACTCCAAATTTTCCTCTCGCTCCAGTTCACTCAACTGATCCTCTGACATAGCAGACTTAAGATTAGTAATCTGATCCCTGTAGGATTTGATCAGATTCGAAACATTACCCTGAGAAGTTGCAAGATCCGAATCGGTACATATCTGATAATTTTCTGATACTAATACGAGCTTATGTCCGCCTATACGTTTACTGAATTCCGGTTGCTTCTTTTCCAGTTCATTCTGTATCTGCTTTGCCACACTTTCCAGACCCTTTTTATCTGTATACTTAATAATTACAGAAAAGGTATTATCCGAATTACTATATGCAGACACAAGTTCTGCCAGATACTTATCTTCCGACTTTGCAGAAACATCTTTCCATATCGTTTTCTGATCCACGCCGTTATTGGCATAATCCACATAGGCATTCGCAATCGCGGATGTATAATCTTTCTTGCTGTCTTTCGTGTAATTCATCACAAAATCAGAATCTATGTAATACTGTAATTCCATTCTGTGCTCCTGATAGGGATCAATGTTCATCATAATCGAATTCTGCATATAATTGCTGTTTTTTTCAATTAAAAGTTTTAAACTCTTTACATCATCGATCTGCTGCTGCTCGTCATCCGTAAGAACAACTGTCGGTTCCTGCTTCTCATCCTTCGGTTGGAGTGCTGCATGATATGCCCGCACGTCCTTTGCATACTTCACTCCCGGAAGTAAAATTGCAAACAACACCGCACATACAATCCATAACTTCCATCCCATCATCACTTTCCAGAATAACTGGCGAAGTGAAATCTCCCTTACCTGATTTTCCATTTGTAATTTCTCCAATTCTTATTTTTGTGTACTTAATTGAGTGTACTTCTTTTTTATTTCAAATGCAAGCTTTTACTTCATTCATCCTTTCTTCAGCAGCAATTCCTCTATAATCCGATACTCTTCTGGATTTAGTTTGCCTTCACGATACAACTGCTCAAGTTCTTTGATAAAAGTTGCTCCTTCCACCTCATTTACCGAATCAAAATTTAAAACTTCTTTTTTTAATTTCCGAAGCAGATCATCGTGTTCATAAACGATTCTTGGCTCCCCAGTCTTACATTGCATCTTCCTGGCCTTTAAAGATCGATTATGCCTGATAACAGCTAAAAGCTTATCCACAAACTGCACCAAAAGCTGAAATTCCTCTTTCATTTGCGCAAATAATGCACTCTGCTCTCCATCTTGCAACGCACGCTTATAATCCGCAAGAACCTCCACAACAAACTCTTTTTTCTGTAACAGTTCTTCCGAATACATACCGGCAATATACCAGTCTCCTCTTCTTCTGGCATATCCCAACCCCCAGATTGCCTGTAAATAATTTTTTAAGAACCGCGCAAAAGCTTTCTGTTCATTCATATTTCCCACCACTTTACATTGTACAAATTCCCTTGCCACGGCAATCAGAACATCTTTGTTCATCAGTGACACAAAGTTAAGGTTTTCGATCATATCTACGGTGATGGCTTGTGCTTCCTCCTGCACAAAATAAAACTTTATCATCCGGATCCAATTTTCTGTTGAAATTCCGGTTACATACAAAGCCTTAAAGGCAGAAAGCATCGCAGTCTCTCCAAACAACTGCACCGTACCGTTATTCTTTTCATTTTCCATTTGAAATGCATCTTTCCAGATTTTATCCCAAGCTTTCTTTCGGGGATTTCCTACTTTATTTAAAACCGTTTCACAAATTTCCTTTGCAAGCCATTCCATATCGGTATATTCCGAATTGCCATTTCCCTTAATATTCCACAAGAAACGATTCACTTGCTCATTGTGTTGCATTCTTCGCATAACACCATCTGATTCGTTTGCAAACCATCTTGGATCGTTTCTGTCCGCTTTCGGAATTGAAAAATCATATCGCAGCACAGCAAATATCCAAATAACGGGATTATTAACCGGATCCTCAACAATCTGTATACACTCATTTTCCGAGTAAATGTTTGCATGGTATCTTCCGATCAATGTCTCCACATCAAACGTCTCGTTCTTGTAAGTCAACAACAACGATTCTGAAAGAAGTTTTCCCATTTTGATCTGTTCCATCTGTTCATATAGAAAATGCTTAATAAAAAGGATCATTGCCAACCACTTTGCATTTTCCTTCTGCCGGTAACGTTCATTCATTTTATATATCAGCACAAATTCATTAAGATACAGTTCTACATTGCGAATTGCAATTCTCTGCGGTCTCAGCACAAGAGCATACTTTTTTAACTCATGGATATCCGTTAAAATCACATTAGACACAGAAGCTGTCATAATATACTTCACATCTTCAATTTTCAGTCCTGTAACCCGCTGCATTCCACACTTCTTCCATAAAGCAACAATAATTCTCTCAAATGAAAGTTCCGTCACCGCAACCTCATAAGGAATATATTTTTCCAAAAACGCCTTATTCCAGGGCAAATTTGAAAACTCATACTGGTATAAAATATGTATCTTATCTCCAGCCAACTTCTCTGCAATAGCAAAAATCTTACGTACAACATCCGGATCCTTGATTCGATCGATATCCTCAAACACAATTAAGATATCCTTGTCCAAACGTCTGACATCTTTCTCAAACCCAATAAAAGTAGAAGAAACTCCTTCCCCTTCCTCCTGCAAAACGTTACAAAACACATTTGAAAGCGAAAAATCTTTAAAAAGCTTTCCCGTTTTTCTTCCATGAAACGAATAAATTCCATTATTCTGCAAAACGCGTTCAATCTCTCCTAATAGGATACTTTCAATCTCGTTCAGATCACAGGTGAGCAAATCAATTTGAATAAACGTAAAGCGTTTCTTCATCGCCTCATCCTGATAGATCATGTTAACCAGAAAACTCTTTCCATCTCCCCAGGGCGCATCCATGCCAACAATCGGAACCGCCTGAATAAAACTACAGAGACGCTCCAAATCATAAGTTCGTTCCCGAAACAGATTTTCCTTCACGTTTTCTTTCTGTCTCGTCTCTGACCTGTCGTATCTCAGCAGAAAAACAAAATCCACTCCCAAGATAAGTACCATACATATGCCAAGCAACAATTTTTCCATTGTAAATTCTGGAAGCTGCCGGATTACAATAAACTTTCCCACCCCAAAAGCAAACAAAGTTCCACCGCACCAAAACAGTAGAATTTTGTGAAAATACATGTTCTTTTCCATACGATAAACTAAAATAAGAGCAAGTGAAAAGAACAGAAAGAACCACTCAAATACACGTGATGGAATATTGAGTAAATAAAACAATGCAGTTAAAAGCAATAAAATAAATATATTTTTCTTTTCTAACATTTCATCCTCTTGGTATAATTTCTTCATCTATTTGTTTTCTACTTGTATCATCCTCTGCCAGACCTTTTCTGGCAACAATCCACAGTTCCTCAAGTTGGATTAAATTTTTTAGCACAACTGCCTTATATCTTCCAAATGTATTCGTATTACAAAGTCTGTAACTTTTTTGTACAATTAATTTTCAACTGGCTCAACTGTCTCAAATTTTCTAAAATTAATAATCATGTTATTGTCCCTACATAAATATGTATTAATATTGATCCGTATTTTCTTATTTTCGATTTCGCACTGTTGTAAAATCAATTTATCTTCATTTTCATCTATAACTGCATATTCTTCATTTTTTACCTGAACAATTCCAAATCTTGTTTTACTTTCCGCCAAATTCTTGTTATCACAATATCCATGTACAAAAAATATAATACAACCTGCTAAAATAAGTACACCTCCTAGTATCATATCGTCTTTATTATTCCACGTTCTTCTACCTCTTCTTTTTTCACACTTTTTTTGATTTTTTTCAGTTGATTTTTTTCTGTTGACTCTTTTTCTGTTGACTCTTTTTCTGTTGACTCTTTTTCTGTCGACTCTTTTCTGTTGACTTTTTAAATCTTGTAATATTTCTGGATAAATACTTAACGCCATACCAATACCAAATGAAGCTATCATTATCCATTGGAAAGGTATATATTTTACACATGCCTTTAATAAAGATAAATTAATATTTCCTTCATAAAATATCCACATATTTATCAATAGTGGAATAATAATACTACAGAAAAATTTTTTACATAATTTTTTCTCATTGTTAATATTCTTACAGTTAATATCGCATACCCCAAATATAATAGCACCAAAACGAACGCTCCGATATTATGATACAAATTATTTTTATTATACGGAAGCATCAATTGACTATCAATTCCAAAATATTTGTAATATCCTCGATTTATTATATAAAAATAATAATTTGAAACTATTCCATATATACTTACAAGAACCGGGATAGCTATAGCTACCTGCGCAGTATTTTCTTTTATGAATTGAAAAAATTTATCTATTTTTCCTTTTTCACATATAATATTTCCATTTTTATCTATCATAATTTTCAATTCCTCCTCTATAAAAGCTCCAATCTTTCACTTCATAATATTCCTTGGATCCATTCGGAAGTGTTCTCAACTAAGTATTCTGCCCCTCTATATTAGCCAATCCGTCATCTGTACATATCGTATCAGACTCTACCAATCCTTTAATATTGGTTGCTGTCCTATTCGTCTTAATCATACAAGTTGTCCTATTCCAAAAAACGCAACACATATCTTATTTTTCCATATTATCTAATGTTTACTTTTTTTCTCTATTATACTAGCAAACGCATGTTCCCGCAATATTTATTATATTCTCTCAACATTTAAAAATTGTAAAGCTTAATTTCAAGTATCACATGAACAAAGAAATTCACTTTTTCTTTTCCAATCCGCATTTTGTCGTTCAAATTCACACTTCATTGCATTTTTGTTTAATTTATGATGCTATACATACAGTTATCAGCGCATTTTTGTTATTATAAATAACTTTTCATTAATTACAACCACAGAAAGGAAATCACCATGAAAAAACTCTCCACCGCCATCCTGGCGAACCTCATAATCACGAACCGTAAAAAACTCTCCATGACACAGCAATCTCTTGCTGATGCAACTGGAATCAACCGTTCCCTAATCTCTCGTATGGAAAAAGAAGACTTTCTTCCTTCCATTCCTCAACTGGAACAGTTAGGAGAAGTCCTCGGTTTCGAACCCACTGACGTATTTACAAATGGAATACATGAGAAAAAAAGGAATGTACCATCACCTATGAACATTGCTGTGGCCGGAACCGGATATGTTTGTCTGTCAATCGCTACTCTATTGGCACAAAACAATCACGTCACAGCTGTAGATATTATCCCGGAAAAAGTTGATATGATTAACAAACGTCAGTCTCCCATCCAGGATGAATACATCGAAAAATATCTGACCGCTAAAGAACTGGATCTAACTGCTACATTAGACGGTGAAGCCGCATACAAAAATGCTGATTATGTCGTTGTAGCAACTCCTACCAACTATGACAGCCAGAAGAATTATTTCGATACCTCCGCAGTAGAAGCAGCAATTGAACTTGTTCTGAAAGTTAATCCGAATGCAATCATTGTAATTAAATCCACCATACCTGTCGGATACACCGCATCTGTTCAGGAAAAATATCACACTTCCAATATCATCTTCAGCCCTGAATTTCTACGTGAATCCAAGGCACTGTACGACAATCTTTATCCAAGCCGTATCATTGTATCTACTGATCCGGAAGATTCACATCTGGTCGAAGCTTCCCACACCTTTGCAGCATTACTGCAGGATGGAGCAATCAAGGAAAACATCGATACACTGTTTATGGGATTCACCGAAGCAGAGGCTGTAAAATTATTTGCCAATACCTATCTGGCACTTCGCGTATCGTATTTTAATGAATTGGATACTTATGCAGAAATGAAAGGATTAAATACAAGAGATATTATCGATGGTGTGTGTCTTGATCCGCGAATCGGAACCCATTACAACAACCCATCCTTCGGTTATGGCGGTTACTGCATCCCGAAAGATACCAAGCAGCTTCTTGCCAACTATAATGATGTGCCACAAAATATGATGTCCGCTATTGTAGAAAGTAACCGAACAAGAAAAGATTTTATTGCAGACCGTGTTCTTCAATTGGCAGGTGCCTATGAAGCCAACAGTCAATGGGATGTTTCCAAAGAGAAAGAAATCATTATAGGTGTCTACCGACTTACCATGAAAAGCAATTCCGACAACTTCCGCCAGAGCAGTATTCAAGGTGTCATGAAGCGTATTAAGGCGAAGGGCGCAACTGTTATCATTTACGAACCAACTCTCGAAGATGGTGTCACCTTTTTCGGAAGTAAAGTTGTAAATAATCTGGATCAGTTCAAAAAAATGAGTCACAGCATTATTGCAAACCGCTATGACTCTAATTTGGATGATGTACATGATAAAGTATACACTCGTGATTTATTTCAACGTGATTAATTTTTAAGATTTCAGGAATCACTTTGATTCCTGAAACTTTTCTAAACAAAATACCATATTTTGCAAATGCGTAACAGCTTCCCCGTTATCATTTTCAGAACATTTTTCTAACGTAACCTTCTCATCAGGCAAATTTACTTTTGTCATTTGTTCTGTTCCCCTTTATATTATTACAATTCTTCCAACACGGATTTACAAGGGCGTTTATGGTCAAATTTCAGCTTATTGATTCACACTTTCCATCGTAAAGTTCCTTTATAAATGAATCTGAACATAATTTCTTTTCATCTATAGAACTTCCTCCATAAAGAATACTTTCTAACTATAAAACTCCTTATACCACTCCGCAAACTTCCGTAACCCGATCCGCAAATCCGTACTCGGCTTAAATCCAAAATCACGCTCCAACGCCGATGTATCCGCATAAGTAACCGGCACATCGCCCGGCTGCATCGGCACCAACTCCTTATGACTTTCAAAATCATAATCCTCCGGCAAAACGCCCGCCCGGATCAGTTCCTGCTGCAGAATATCCACAAACTCAAGCAAATTCTCCGGATGATTATTTCCAATATTGTATATCGCATACGGTGGAACCGGCAGTCCATCTTCTCCTGTCTTCTCTTCCGGTGGAGCCTGCATCACACGCATCACGCCCTCTACTTTTCGAATAACTTTAAACACAGATTGGAGCCAATAAATCCTGCTGCACCTGTAACTAAAATTGTTTTCTTATTCATCATAATCCTTTCTGAAATATTCACTATCGTCTTATTCTAAAAAATCTATGTACTTTTTTGCATTTTCTCTGATATAGCACCTTTTAAAAGCAGCAAACCTCGATTCTCTTCTGATCAATACTTGTAACTGTTTCAAAAGAAATCCAGACCTTTCATTCTTTGAAAGTTCCTCCAGAATCGTATACAGTTTGTTCATTTCACGATTTAATTCATCAAATCGCATATTACTTTTGTACACGCGCATTCCACTATTGGTTTTATTAAAAACTTCCGTCACAAGCTCTGCCGTCATCTTCGCATCTTCATCCTCCGGATCCACTGCTTGTACATTTGTGTCGCCATCACATAACCTAAAATAAATTTTCACTTCGGGATCCAAAGCACAGCAATCAATAACATGCTCATCATATTTTCTCTGATTTTTCACGCTGTTGCAATGTCCACATGACCAAAACAAATTATTCCAATCAAATTTAAGATCTATATTTTTGCCATTAAAATGTGGCCTCAAATGTTCTACCTGTGGGTCCTGCAAATTATCCATTTCGCATATATAACATTTATTATGGAAATCTTTTCTCAATCTCTCTACTACATCCGTTTTTTCATAACTTCCACTCGCTTTATTCTTTTCTATCTCCAATGATTCGGGTGCCGGCATACTACGTTTTACTCTTACCATACTATACCTCCCGATTTCTTAATTTAGCCTTCAATTCCTTGTATTCTGTAGAAAGTTTTAAAGCAAGATAATCCGGAATTTCATTTAAATACATCTCAAGATCTGCAATTTTCTCATAGTCAGCCGTATCAAGTTCCGGTTTATTAACAATTTGTTTATATTCTTCGAATTTATTTCTCAGTTCATCAGATAGCTCATCTGCTTTAAAATAGCCTTCAACAATTCCACTATACGGAACATCCGCCAATCCATGTTCAACAAATACCTTCTTTTCCAAATCATAAATAACGACATTATCCAAACTGTTCAGTATAAACGGAGAATGACTTGAAACAATAAATTGGATATTTGGAAATACAGTTGTCAGTAGTTTCATCACATTTTTTTGCAGTTCAAGGTGCAAGTGCGTTTCAATTTCATCAACCAAAACAATTCCATGAATACTAAAATCAAAAGATCTGTTTGATTGCTTCTCCATACGAATAATAAGATCGACCACAATATCAAGAACCGCAGCATATCCACTTGATAATGTATTAAAATCAAATGACTCTCTACCAGCCATTACAATAGAGAATTTAAAGGTTTCTTCGTCAAATTCCAATCGAACAGAATCATCATCAAAAATCTTCTTCAAAAGTTCCTCAAACTTTTTAAACCAGGTGGCGATTGTATTCGCTTTGTCTTTCTTTCCATTCGATGCTGCCAAAGCTTCTGTCATTTTTAAATCCAATAAGTACTTAATAAATTCACTTCTCGGAGTTTCATCAATCGCATACTCTGATTTAAGCTGAATCTTTTCCACATGCTTCGGTTCAACCGATGAAAATACTCGATTTGCCTTATAATAAGCAACAACAAACCGTCCCTCTTCAAATTCTTTTCTGATATCAACAAATGATTCATTAAAATCAAGCCAAACACCAGCCGTAGACTTTGCAAACAAATTCTTTTCATATTGCAAATTTTCTTCGGCTTGACGCTGTTGGATCTTTTCGCCCATTCGTATCCACGATTCCAACAAGCTTTCTGTTCCATCTATATCCTGCATAAGCTGCTCTGGATTTCTTCCCATCGTAACAGAATTTATAAACGTTGCCATAGCATCAAGAACGCTCGTCTTTCCACTTCCGTTCTTCCCCGTTAATATAATATGCTTACGTCCACTATTTCCAACCGATAAATTAATATTTTCAAGATGGCGAACCTTATTAATTTTTATATTTTGAATATAAATCTGTTCCATACCTAATCCTCCCAGACTAAAAAAATGATTTATGACATTTACCCTCTACTTTGAAATTAACTTTTCCAAATTCGCGTAATTACATACCAATAAATATACACTTTTTTCTGGTTCTTTCAAACATTTCTATTGCTTGCTTTTGTAAATTCGTTTCTTCTGTCTATCTCCTCATTTGTAAAAAGCACAAATAATTTTCTTTCATATTACTTCCAATTTATTATATCTCATTGAATTCGTTCTATTTCTTCATCCGAATATAGAATATCATGATGCTCATAATCAAAGATCTAATATATATTTGTAAATTTACGCTGATCTAAAACCGGTGAAATCCCCTCTCTTCTACTGATTAACAACGGAATGTCTATATCCACATTCTGTTCAAACCAATCATCCCCATACTCAAGTTCTATCAAATCATAATGATAAAAGGAATCAAATTCATCTATGACGATAAATGTCTCCAAAGCAATCTTATCCATGTAATGATTCATTATTTTGATGCATGTACATTATTCTTTCCATACTTATTATATACATGTAAATATATGTACTTCCTTACACTTCTAAAATATGGATTATCCTCTCGTCTTTTTTCATCCATTCCATAATAATAGTTAAAATCATTCCATACCTTTTTGAAATCAGCATCCAACTGCAAAGTATAAACCATATTCAGATAATCATCATGCTGTCGATTTGCAATGGCTGAAACAAATAATTCTGCTTTATTATATGTTTCATCATCATAATTTTCATTATATTTATCAATCATTTCTCCTAGTTTTCGTTTTCCATATTTACTAGGATAGTATTTAGTTCCTCCTGTTTTACTCTCACGCCCTCTTTCATAAACAAATTTACCACCAATATAAGCACAAAATAGTGTGACATAGCTATGCACCCATGGTTGAAATGCCTCGAAAAAAGCAACAATGTCTTCACTTTGTTTATATAATATGAATCCTACAATAATGACTCCAAGTGAAGCCAAAGACATAATTACCTTTAAACCAACTATTGAAATAGCTGGTTTAAGGGTTGCATCTGATACATTTTCTCTCTGTTTTTCTACCATCTTAGTTTCTCCTTCGTCGTTAGATTGCAATTTAGGCGTTTGTAAAACGCCAAACTCCACATAAATATGGCTTGTTTATTTCCATCACTATAACCTATTTTTCTTTATGTTGTCTACCTTTAGAGCGCCAGGCTAGAGCCTATCACGACAATGGCATCAATCTTGCAACCAACACAATTGCTAACTTGGTCATAAAAAGTGCTGATAATTACCTCTCCGTAGTTTATGATCGACTCTCACAACGGCAACTTCTTTTAAAGAAGTAATTGGTGATCCACACCATAATATTCAATCGGAAAACAAATCTTTCTCAGTGCAAATTCTTTTAATCATTTCTGTAACAACAATTTGTTAATTTTCTCTTTCATTTCTGGTTTTAACGCCAAGCGGATATAATCTAGTGCCGGATCCACCGGCTAGTATAATTCCTTTCATAGTACCTTCCTCCATGTTAGCAATTTTCATTATACACAAACTGAGTATCAAATTCGTTCAATGTAGATTCAATCCTATCCTTCATCTTATCCGCATCCCCTATCTCATTAAGCTGTTTTTTATATCCGACGAACAAATTCCAGGAGTCCTTTTTAATCTAACGACTTTTTTGTTATGTTCATCACACCATTTCTCTATTTCATTAAATCTGCCGCCACAATGATCTTCTCCTAAAGCCAAAATATCAAAATCAATTTTCTCAAGTGCCGCAGTTCCTACAGTTTGATAAACTACAACTTCATCAACAACACGCAATCCTTCTAAAATCTCTACTCTTTCTTCTGTAGAGTATAATACCTTAGCATCTGGTTTAAATTTTTTTATATATTCTCCATCTTGGACAGCCACAACCAGATAATCCGCATGCTCCTTGCACTGTTTAAACAATCTTAAGTGGCCTAGATGAAAATAATCAAACACACCGAATGTAAGAATTTTACTCATTATTATAACTAACCTTGTATGATAATTAGGAAGTTAATTATCACACGTTTCCTTTCTTTTAATATCGTGGTTCAATACAATTCAGATACTATGGACTTTTGATGTTTATTCTGTAGCTTGACTACTCAACTGGAGTGTATTGCCGCTACCTTTATCTGAATTGTTTATCAGCTGGATGTTGCCGGAGTGTTTTTCACTCAGAGTACTTATTTCTATCAAGTCTACGATGATAATCGATGGTGGACATCATGGTATCAGACTTTAAGAAAGGGAGGTACAACCTCATGAAAATTTTTGTAGGCATTGACATTGCCAAACTCAACCATTTCGCCGCTGCGATTTCTTCCGACGGTGAAATACTTCTTGAGCCGTTCAAATTCACAAACGACGCTGATGGCTTCCAACTGCTGGTCTCTAAGCTCGAATCATTCGATAAGAACAGCATCATCATCGGTCTTGAATCGACGGCACACTACGGTGACAACCTTGTTCGATACCTTGTTGCTGAGTTCTACCAAGTGTGTGTGTTAAACCCCATCAAAACCTGTCAGATGCGTAAGAACAATGTTCGTAAAACGAAGACAGATAAGGTCGACACATTTGTTATTGTTAAAACTCTTATGATGCAGGATGACCTAAGATTTATTACCTTCTTTGATCTCGATATGATGGATCTTAAAGCCTTGGGGCGCTTTCGGCAGAAAACCATTAAGCAACGCACCCGATTGAAAATCCAACTGACAACCTATGTTGATCAGGTATTCCCGGAGATTCAATACTTTTTCAAATCCGGTCTGCACCAGCACGCTATCTATGCTTTGTTAAAAGAAGCACCTTCTCCTAAAGAGATTGCTTCTATGCATATGACTCATCTGGCAAATCTGCTCAAAGTGAACTCGCACGGACACTTTACCAAAGAGCTGGCCAAAGAATTAAGAGTTCTCGCACAGAAGTCTGTCGGTGCAAACGACAACTCTATATCTATTCAGATAACTCAGACAATTCAACAAATTGAGTTACTGGATAGCCAATTAGAAAAGATTGAAGCTGAGATGACGGATATCATGAGATTCAACGATTCTGTCATCATGACCATTCCTGGTATCGGATATATCAATGTTGGAATGATTCTTGGTGAAATAGGTGATATTCACCGTTTCTCCAATCCTAACAAGCTGCTTGCTTTTGCCGGTTTGGATCCTTCTGTTTATCAGTCTGGTAACTTTCAGGCTAAGACAACAAGGATGTCCAAACGTGGCTCTCGTGTTTTACGATATGCCTTGTAAATGCAGCTTGGAACGTTGTCAGAAACAACGCAACCTTCAAGGCTTATTATGATGCCAAGAGGCTGAAGGCCGGTCTCACTACAATGCACTTGGCACTGTGCCGGCAAGCTTGTCAGAGTCATCTGGAAGATGCTCACTGACAAAGTAGAATTCAACCTCGAATAAGAGGTCTGTATACCAATATCGATAGATTTTGAAAAAGCACCCTAAGGGAGCTCTATTAAAGTTACCCTTTTTTACCACCGATATGAAAAAGAAATTTTTTGCTAATTTATGGTTGACTTTTCATAGCTGGTCTCCTTTTTATTATTCTATATATTTCTACTCTTCTACACACTTTAAATTTTCCACTAAAAAATCATATACCTTTTTAAAATCAGGTATTTGCATATATAAATCATAGTATTCTTTACGAATAATTTTATCTTTAATCGCAAAGCGAACCGGACGGTCCGGTTTCAACACTGCGGAAATTGCTTCAAATTGTACTTTATCTGCATAAAACTCTTGTATCTCATCTTTTTTTGCCCAACATTTTTTCCTTATATCTGCATATTCAGGTTGCATTACTACCATCTTGAAGTTTTCAGCATCTTTCGTCAGTGTATCATATGATTTTTCAACGCACTTCAAGAGTACTTTTTCAATTGCGCCCCTTCCACTCGATGGCAACAAATGAAGCTTACAAGTCAGCTCATGCCCATATGCTTTAATTACATCTCCAGTATAATCAAAATCCCTTTCTTTAAATGTCCTCGTTAAAAGAGTTTTAATTTCATCTTCTGTCTTTTCATCAGTATCTCCAAATAACAAAAATCCACCAAATTGATCATAAACATCCAATTGATCAATTATTTCGATCAAAGCACTTGCCTTAGCAGCCAAATTATTACATCCATTCGCCTGTTTCACTGCTATTCCGATTACATCCTTATAATAAAACATCGGACTATCTGTTCTTTTTAGTTCTCCCAAACCACTTGGATATATTCCTATCATATTTTTAAATATTTCCGGCAATTCATCTACTTTTGCAAACGAACTGAACTGCAAATACTGTTCCAAAACCGCTTCCAATAATGAACAATCGGTAACGCCCTCAGCTATCAAAATATAATATTTTTTAATATTCATCGTACATCAAACCCTATCTCATTTCTCAAATTCAACAGTTTATTTCCGCTATATCTCTTAGCAATAGTTTTGTCTTCGCCTTTACGAATATGATAGATTGCAGTATCATCCAAATGCTCCTTACAATCTTCCAATAATACATCTATCGCTTCCAAACTATGTGTTGTCATAAATAACTGCACATTATTTTTTTCACAAACCTGCATAAGTTTTGAAATAAAATTTCGAAGAGCTTTATTGTGTATTCCCGCTTCCACCTCATCAACTAGCAAGATACCATTTTTCGCCAATAATGCTGACATTCCAATATAAAAAGCCTTATACATTCCATTGCCATAATCATATAATGTCAATGGTTTCTTATTTTCTTCTTTAAATAATTTGATAATACGATTTGTTCCAATTAATTCGAAATTCGTAATACCCGGATCGAAAATCTGCAAAATTTCTATCAATTGTTGTCTTAAATTATTATCTAGAATATTGTCCAGATCCTTTAAAAATCGGTTTGAGTTATCAAATCTTGAAAAAGAGATAAACTTACATGGAATTTTCATTTTAAGTGTATTTTTTTTCGATTCTCCTATTCCAATCCTGAAATTATCTCCTGTTTCTTCAAATCGAACTTTAAAATTTCCCTTCAATGTATCATTAGAATTTTCTTTTCCATATGAATAGTTAAAAAATAACGAAAGAGATTCATTTATCACTCCAGGTTCTTTTTTATCAATAACCTGTTCCTGATCAAACGTCAAATGCGTATGCAGAATCTCCTCATCTCCATTCCATCTGGATTTCAAACAAATAATAGGATCATCATAGTCAATTGGGAAAAGTGACTCTAACAAATCCATTGAAAACCCATGGTATCTTGATACTAACGCATCCAACAGTAATTCCAGATCATCAAACAAACCTGATAAAATAATTGCTTCCAAAATAGATGTCTTACCACAATTATTGGGTCCAACAAAAATATTTACTTTCTTTAAATCATCTAATTCTAAATCCTTTAATCCTCTATATCCTCCAACACCAAACTCGTTCAACATATTGACCACCACTCCATCAACTTCATAAAAAACTAACTTTCCCCGATACTTTCGGTAAAAAAACAAATTCATAAAACAAATAAATGATTATTTCCACTAGCAACTATACTAACATTCATAGTTTATTCTCATCTACTTATAACCTCCCTACTATGTATCTTTTCATTCAAACATTATACAAACTCCACGAAAAACTCCCTAAATAAACTTATATCATATATGTTACTACACTTTAACATCCAACGCTATATTTTTTATTCTTTTTTTCCAGCCTGAAAATTGCAAAGTTTAATTCTACCATCATTTATACAGTGGAATTCTCTTCTGCACAAGTGGAGTTTAATCTTTCATATCATAAATGGTATGCTCATGTTGGCCTTCTGACAGCAGTAGAAGGAGAACTAGCATGAGCAAATATATTCC
>ENA-OQHY01000298-OQHY01000298.1-human-gut-metagenome-genome-assembly--contig:-NODE-298-length-28899-cov-2.190845_pt1 | contig 28899 bp, 43 predicted proteins | sample MGYA00242570_ERZ504733 | MGnify/ENA primary metagenome ERZ504733 (study PRJEB26092, sample SAMD00036219) | human gut metagenome | host: Homo sapiens | study: EMG produced TPA metagenomics assembly of... | reverse complement strand
CGATCAAAAGGCGTTGATCCACCCTTTGACAAGGCCGGCTGACGTCGATAATATGCGCCCCGTTCACACGATTCCTCTGTAGTTCAGTCGGTAGAACGGCGGACTGTTAATCCGTATGTCACTGGTTCGAGTCCAGTCAGAGGAGCCAAATTTAAAAAGCCTGCTTTTATAGCAGGCTTTTTGCTTTTTCTGCGGCAGGTAAAATAGCCCTCACTTGCTGAGCTTAACCGGCATCCCTGACCGACGTTCCAGTTCCGCGCCCGCCCCCTCGTTGACAAGCTCGGTTCGCAGCGAAGCAGATATCGGCAAAGGCACTTTCCGGGTCGATTCAAATTCCGCCCGGTTCCGTGATAACGGCTCATGCACCTCTACCCAGCGGCTGCCGTCCGGCTCTGTCGTCACTTTAACGGGCTGATCGATAAGCTGCACACGGGTGCCTACCGGGACGTTATCGAAAAGATATTTAATGTCGTTATTGCGCAGACGAATACACCCCTGGCTCACCCGCAGTCCGATGCCAAAATTGGAGTTTGTCCCGTGAATGGCATACAGCCTGCCAATATAAATCGCATACAGTCCCATTGGGTTATCGGGCCCGGCGGGCACGAATGCAGGCAGCGTTTTCCCCTCTGCCGCATAGGCGCGGCGCGTATTCGGCGTAGGAGACCATGTGGGGCCTTCCTGCTTACGTTCTACCGCCGTGACCCAGTTTCGCGGGGTTTCGCGCCCGGCCTGACCAATGCCGATGGGTAACACTTCAACGGTATTGCTGCCTGGTGGGTAATAGTAGAGGCGCATTTCTGCCGCATTAACGATAATTCCCTCGCGGACGGTGTCAGGCAAAATCAGCTGCTGGGGTATCACCAGTTGCGTACCGGATTTAGGCAAAAAAGGATCCACGCCCGGGTTCGCTTCCAGCATATTGCTCAGACCCTGCCCGTATTGCGCGGCAAACGCTTCGAGCGGTAGCGTATTGTGATCCGGCACGGTAATGGTTTGCGAAGTGCCCACCAGCCGACTGCCTGTCGGCGGTAAAGGATAACTTACCGCCTGAACGCTCTGGCTGATAAGTAATGCAGCAAGACAACTCAACACATTTATACGACACATATTCCCTTCCTCAGTCGCACCTTGATTTGCTAAGCATAGCGTAGCCGCTTTGCATTACCCATCAGGAAATAAAATCAGTTTGCACACGCGCCTGGCGCGGTAGTCTCATACGTTCCGTTTATATGACGGTGGCTATGTGAGTGACCTTTTCTTATACCAATAATTAGAAATACGTGCAGACAGGACAACTATGGACTCCACTCTCACCTCCACACATCCCAACGAGGAGACACCTTCGCTCAATCGTGCCCGCCGCGCAGCCCTCGGCAGCTTCGCGGGTGCCGTCGTCGACTGGTATGATTTTCTGCTTTACGGCATTACTGCCGCGCTGGTGTTTAACCGCGAATTCTTCCCCCAGATCAGCCCGGCAATGGGTACGCTCGCCGCGTTTGCCACCTTTGGCGTCGGCTTCCTGTTTCGTCCACTGGGCGGAGTGATCTTCGGCCACTTCGGTGACCGTCTCGGTCGCAAACGCATGCTGATGCTCACCGTCTGGATGATGGGCATCGCCACCGCGCTGATTGGCGTTCTCCCTTCATTTTCCACCATTGGCTGGTGGGCGCCGGTGCTGCTGGTTACGCTGCGCGCATTCAGGGCTTCGCGGTAGGCGGCGAATGGGGTGGCGCGGCGCTGTTATCCGTTGAGAGTGCCCCAAAGAACAAGAAAGCGTTTTACAGCAGCGGCGTGCAGGTGGGCTATGGCGTAGGTCTGCTGCTCTCCACCGGGCTGGTGTCGCTGATGAGCCACTTCACCACCGATGAACAATTCCTGAGTTGGGGCTGGCGCATTCCGTTTATCTTCAGCATCGTGCTGGTTGTCGCTGCCCTGTGGATCCGCAACGGCATGGAAGAATCTGCTGAGTTCGAACAACAGCGGCAAGAACCGCCCGTTGCCAGAAAACGGCTGCCGGTGATGGAAGCGCTTGTCCGGCATCCTGCGCTTTTCTGAAAATTATTGCCCTGCGCCTGTGCGAACTGCTGACGATGTATATCGTGACCGCGTTTGCCCTCAATTATTCAACGCAAAATCTCGGTCTGCCCCGCGAGCTGTTCCTGAACATTGGCCTGCTGGTCGGCGGGATCAGCTGCCTGACTATCCCTGCTTCGCCTGGCTGGCGGACAGGTTTGGTCGCCGTCGCGTCTATATCACCGGGGCGCTGATTGGCACCCTCAGCGCCTGGCCGTTCTTCATGGCGCTGGAGGCACAGTCGATCTTCTGGATTGTCTTCTTTGCCATCATGCTCGCTAACATCGCCCACGATATGGTGGTCTGCGTGCAGCAGCCCATGTTTACCGAACTGTTCGGGGCGAGCTATCGCTACAGCGGCGCGGGCGTAGGCTATCAGGTGGCAAGCGTGGTCGGCGGCGGGTTTACGCCATTTATTGCCGCCGCGCTGGTGACCTTCTCCGGGGGCAACTGGCACAGTGTGGCACTTTATCTGCTGGCCGGTTGCCTGCTGTCAGCGGCGACGGCGTTATTGATGAAAGAGACGAGCCACACCTGATCTCACTTTTGTTTCACAGGCGTGTGACATACTATCGGGTAGAGTCGCACACCTGTGGAACAAGGAGACAGAGATGAATAATAAGGGCTCCAGCCTGACCCCGGCTCAGGCACTGGAAAAACTCGATGCACTGTATGAACAGTCCGTCAACGCGCTGCGCAGCGCCATCAGTGAGTATATCGAAACAGGGAAACTCCCCGACGAAAAGGCCAGAAGTAAGGGCCTTTTTGTTTATCCATCGCTTTCCGTCACCTGGGACGGCAGCGCGACTAACACGCCGAAAACACGCGCCTACGCACGCTTTACCCACTCCGGCTGCTACAGCACCACCGTCACCCGCCCTGCACTGTTCCGCCCTTATCTTGAAGAGCAACTCACGCTGTTGTATCAGGATTACGGCGCGCACATTGCCGTTGAACCCTCACAGCATGAGATCCCGTATCCGTATGTGATTGACGGTTCGGCATTAACCCTTGACCGCTCCATGAGCGCGGGGCTGACGCGCCATTTCCCGACCACCGAGCTGTCGCAGATTGGCGATGAGACGGCGGATGGTATCTACCACCCGGCAGAATTTTCACCGCTGTCGCACTTTGATGCCCGCCGCGTGGATTTCTCTCTGGCGCGCCTGCGTCACTACACCGGGACGCCCGTCACCATTCCAGCCTTTGTACTGTTTACCAACTACACCCGCTATGTCGACGAGTTTGTCCGTTGGGGCTGTAGCCAGATCCTCGACCCGGATAGCCCTTACATCGCGCTGTCCTGCGCCGGCGGGATCTGGATCACCGCGGAAACCGAGGCACCCGAGCAGGCCATCTCCGACCTGGCGTGGAAAAAACACCAGATGCCTGCCTGGCACCTGATCACCGCTGACGGCCAGGGGATCACCTTAATTAACATCGGGGTTGGTCCGTCAAATGCCAAAACCATCTGCGACCATCTGGCGGTATTGCGCCCGGACGTGTGGCTGATGATTGGACACTGCGGCGGCCTGCGTGAAAGCCAGCTGATTGGCGACTACGTGCTGGCCCACGCCTATCTGCGTGATGACCATGTGCTTGACGCTGTGCTTCCACCGGATATTCCTATCCCGAGCATCGCCGAAGTGCAGCGTGCGCTGTATGACGCCACCAAAGAGGTGAGCGGTATGCCGGGTGAAGAGGTTAAACAGCGTCTGCGTACCGGTACGGTAGTGACGACGGATGACCGCAACTGGGAACTGCGTTACTCCGCCTCCGCGCTGCGTTTCAACCTCAGCCGTGCCGTCGCGATTGATATGGAAAGCGCCACCATCGCCGCACAGGGATATCGCTTCCGCGTCCCTTACGGCACGCTGCTGTGCGTCTCCGACAAACCGCTGCACGGCGAAATTAAGCTTCCGGGTCAGGCCAACCGTTTCTATGAAGGGGCAATCTCCGAACATCTGCAAATCGGCATTCGCGCCATTGATTTGCTGCGTGCGGAAGGTGACAGGCTGCATTCCCGTAAATTACGTACCTTCAACGAGCCGCCATTCCGCTAACCAGAATAAGGAATAACCATGCACACCCCATCGCGCTTATCGGCCCTGCGCCGATGGCTACAGGAAAACAATCTTGATGGCATGATCGTGCGCGCGCGGATGCCTGGCAGAGTGAGTACTGCGCGCCGTACGATGAAAAGCTGGCCTGGCTGACGGGCTTTGATGGCTCCGCAGGTCTGGCGTTGATACTGAAAAACACAGCGCTGCTGTTGTCGATGGCCGCTATCAGGTTCAGGCTCGCCTTCAGGTCAATATGGATGAAATTGAAATCCACCATCTGCACAATGAACCGCTGGCCGAATGGCTCACAGCCAACGCCGGGGCCGGTATGCGTATTGGGTTTGAAGCACTGCTGATGACCAATACGGAGTTCGGGCAACTGTCTGCAACACCCTGTGAACTGGTTCCGCTCAGTCAGTCGCCATTTGATACCTTATGGCACGATCGCCCTGCCGCGCCGGCGGGACGTATTCGAGAAATGCCGGTGGAGGTCAGTGGCGAAACCAGCCTCGCCAAACGCCAGCGCGTTGCCGCCGTGCTGGCCGCACACGATGCCGATTATCTGGCCGTGACTCTGCCGGATAACATCGCCTGGCTGTTGAACGTGCGTGGCGCCGACATTCCATCCAGTCCCGTTCCCCTCTCCTTTGCCCTTCTTGACCGTGACGGTAGCGTGGAGTGGTTTGTTAACGACAATAAGCTCAGCAAGCTACCCGAGAGCGTGAGAAGCGCATTCAGGATTGCGCCGCAGGATACCTTTATCGAACGCTGCCAGCGCCTGTCACAAGGTAAGCGGGTGATGGTTGATGCCGATTCCGCACCGGTCGCCCTGCGCTTTGCCATTGAGCCAGAGGCGAAATAGTCTGGCGAACCGATCCCATCACTCTGATGAAAGCCACTAAAACCGGTCGAACTTGCCGGGTATCGCGAGTGTCATCACCAGGACGGTGCTGCCTGGGTGAATTTCCTGGCCTGGCTAAGCCGTGAAGTCCCCCTGCGTGAGGCGGCGGGAAAACCGCTGACGGAGCTGGAAGCGCAGGCGCAGCAGCTTGCGTTCCGTAAACAGCAGCCTGGATTTATTGAGCAAAGTTTTGCCACCATCTCCGCCTCCTCCAGTAATGCGGCGATGTGCCACTATCACTCAAGCGAAGCCAGCAATAAGCCCATCGGTCATCATCATTTTTACCTTAATGATTCCGGCGGTCAGTACCATAACGGCACCACTGACGCCACGCGTACGCTGGCATGGGGTAGCGTGCCGCCACAGCAGAAGTTGCACTACACCGCCGTACTGAGAGGGTTCCTGTCGTTGATAACCTTACCGTTCCCCTCCGGCAGTCAGGGCCATCAGCTTGATGCTTCGCGCGTCGTCCGCTGTGGGAAATGGGGCTGGATTACGATCACGGGACAGGGCATGGGGTAGGACATCAGTTGCTTATCCATGAGAACCCGCATCGTCTCGCCAAAAAGGTTAACCCGTGGCCCCTGGTGGCCGGCACCATCATGACTATCGAGCCTGGATATTATCTGGCGGACAGCCATGGGATCCGCATTGAAAACCAGGTGGAGATTGTCGAAAGCCGTCCGGGATTCTGCACGTTTTCCTCACTGACGCTGATCCCGATCGACCTGAGCCAGGTCGAGTTACAGCTGTTGAACGAACAGGAAAAACAGTGGCTGGATGAGTATCATCAGCAGGTGCGTGAGGCCCTGTTACCGTTGGTCGACAGCGACGCGCGGCAATGGTTGCTTGAGGCGACGATGCCGGTTGGGGTTAACCACTAGAAATATCAGGTGGATGCCGGGCGGCGGTTTCGCCTGACCCGGCTGTAAGCCCGTCGCATCGGACTTTTTCAGAACGCAGAAAAGCAAAAAGCCTGCTATAAAAGCAGCTTTTTAAATTTGGCTCCTCTGACTGGACTCGAACCAGTGACATACGGATTAACAGTCCGCCGTTCTACCGACTGAACTACAGAGGAATCGTGTGAACGGGGCGCATATTATCGATGCTCCCCGATGATGTCAAAGGCAGAATGCATATTTCTGACTGTTTGCCGAATTATTCTCCACTTCGCGCATTTGTCAGGCATTCTGTTGATTCTGTGGTCGTCGGTTCCTGTTTTATTCGCGGGTATTTCCAGAGCCAGCGCCCACTGACCATACGCCAGTAGAACAACGCCCCACGCACCGCCCAGTCAAGGAACATCCCCAGCCAGACGCCGACTACCCCCATGCCAAGCATGACCCCGAGCGTGTAACCCACCACCACGCGGCAACCCCCACATGCCGAGCATCGACCACCCACATCGCGAAGCGTGCATCGCGTGCCCCTTTCAGCCCGGCAGGCAGACCCATGAAGCTGCCAGATGGGCATAAAGGCCGCGTTCAGCCAGATCAGGATCTTAACGACCTCTTTGACATCATCTTCGTGGGTATAAAAAGAGGCCATAAGCCCGGCAAAGGGGGCGCTTCCCCAGGCGATCAGCGTCAGGCCAATGGTTGACAGCCAGAAGACGTGCCGCAACTGCCGTTCCGCCTGCCCTATCTGCCCTTTTCCCAGCCGTTTACCGGTGATGATGGTCGACGCCGAACCGAGGGCGTTGCCCGGCAGGTTTATCAGGGAGGCAATGGAGAAGGCAATAAAGTTACCGGCGATAACGTCAGTCCCCATCCCGGCGACAAACATTTGCGTCAGCAGCTTGCCCCCGTTAAACAACACGGATTCAATACTGGCGGGAATACCAATTCCCATCACTTCCCAGATAATGGCGAAGTTAAAGGGGCGGAAATAGCTCTTCAGCGTAAGGCGCAGTGACGGCGTGATCCCCGCCATCAGCACCCCGAGAATGGCGGCCGCACCGATATAACGTGAAATCGTTAACCCCAGCCCGGCACCCACGAACCCGAGCCCGTCCCAGGAGAAGACGCCGTAGATCAGCACGCTGCTGATAATAATATTCAGGATGTTCATCCCGCCGTTTATCAGCAACGGAATTTTGGTGTTGCCCGCCCCGCGCAGCGCGCCGCTGCCAATCAGCGCGATGGCTGCAGCCGGATAACTCAGAACCGTCATTTCCAGGTAGGTCAGCGCCAGGTCTTTAACTTCATTTGTAGCCTCACCGGCGACAAAATCGATAATTTCCCTGCCGAAATAGTGGATCACCGCCGCCAGCACGATCGAGAAAATGGTCATGATCATCAGCGACTGTCGGGCAGCCTCGCGCGCACGTTTAGGATCGAGCTTACCGAGGCTAAAGGCGACGACAACCGTCGTCCCGAGGTCAATGGCGGCAAAAAAAGAAATAACCACCATGTTAAAGCTGTCCGCCAGCCCGACACCGGCCATCGCCTCTTTACCCAGCCAGCTGACCAGGAAGGTACTCAGCACCCCCATCAACAGAACGCAGGTGTTTTCCAGGAAAATAGGCACGGCAAGGGGGGTGATTTCACGCCAGAACAGAACACGATAGCTTTTACGCTTTGCATACCATGGCGTGCGCATAATCGCCTGGCGTAGGGGGGCAGTGACGTTCAAAATGGACCTTAACGAGAAAGTTGAAACTCCATTTCAAATGATGGGGGAGAAATGCTAAACCTGCAAAGTATTTTCCATAAAAAGATGTGTGGATTTACAACAAACTGTCGACAGAATCATCAATCGATCGCTAATCGCTAAGATCAAGGTTTGACAAAACTTTTTTTCGCCGCTAAGATAAGCCTCCACAACGATTCCTCTGTAGTTCAGTCGGTAGAACGGCGGACTGTTAATCCGTATGTCACTGGTTCGAGTCCAGTCAGAGGAGCCAAATTTAAAAAGCCTGCTTTTATAGCAGGCTTTTTGCTTTGCTGGTGAGGGAAAATGAACGCTCTGTTTGTCTACGGCACGCTACGCCCGGGTCACGCGAATGCACATATTCTTGAAAACATCGGTGGCGAATGGCATGCCGGTTTTGTCACCGGGACGTTTTACGAACGTGGCTGGGGCGCGGCGGCAGATTTTCCGGGAATAGTGCTGCACCCGGACGGCCCACGCGTGGAGGCTTTCTGTTTATCTCTGATAGCCTGAGTGCACACTGGCCAATGCTGGACGAATTTGAAGACGGCTACGATCGGGTTGAGGTCAATGTGACCACGCCGGATGGAAAACAGGTCAACGCCTGGATTTATCAGCTACAGCCGCGTACTGCGTAATAAAAAGGCTCTCTGTCACCAGAGAGCCTTTTTTGTATTCATCGGCGATTACTCGCTTTTGGCTTCACCGTTTTTGATTTCGCCCATTACTTTCAGTTTCTTGGAGATATCACGGCGTTCTTTAGACAGCTCAGCATTTTTGATGATGTAGTCATCAACGCGGTCTTCGTAGTCGCTCTTCATGCTGGCGATGATGCCTGAATAGCCTCAACACTCATGCCTGGCTTGATGTAGTCGCTCAGGTTATCGAGCAGCAGGACACGTTTCTGGTTGTCACGGATCTTCTTCTCAACGTCCTGGATTTCACGCTGCAGTTTGTTTTTGCGGCGGAACAGGCGGACGAATTCCAGAACATCCTGGAACGAAGGCTTGGTAGTTTCCATTTTTACACCCCTGATAATGTGAGATTCGGATTCGTTAAAGCAACCGTTGTAACAATAACCTTACTGACAGCGGCTGCGAATGACAATGAGTATATCGTTTAAAGCTATCATAACCCCAATTGATGCTGAATCGAAGCAGCAGGCGTCACATATGGAGATAGCTGCTCTTTATTTGCGCAGCGCCCGGCAAATGAGATGCGACAGTAGCTCCAGCTGCCGCGCCAGCTCCATACTCAGCCAGACATAACCTGAATAGGCGTTTCCGCGACGTTATCGCTCTGACGCTCATTCATTAACTGCTTCAGCTCCGCAACGATCTCATTCAGACGTTCACTGTTCGCCAGGATGGGCTGCGGGTTACCTTCATAAAGCGCGTGGGCGATTGTCAACAGCGTTTGCTGCGTCATCTGCTGCGTCTCTTTTAAGGTATGGGCGTTGAGCATTAAAAGGTGGCTGGGACGAGAAGCCCAGTGCGCGTTGATTTGCAGTTCAAGCATGCATACCAGATTGCGGCTTACCGTCTGAATGGCTTCAAAAATGGATTTCTGGATATGGGTTTCTTTGCTGGCCGGGGTAATCAGCCCACGCATCCTGACCACATCGTTGAGGATCGTTTGCAGGTGTTTTTCCAGCCGCGGACGTTCAACCAGGTTAGGGGAAAATCCGGCCTGATAGACACGATTGAATGCGGTGACATAGTTAGCCATCTGAATACGCCAGTGCAGAAAAGCACGCTGTGGCCAGATGCCGGTAAAGAGCATAGCCAGCAGTGAGCCGAGGATCACGTCCCCGCTTCGCCACAGGGCAGTCGTCATATCCCCGCAGGTGCACCGACCACCACCGACAGCGTGATACCAATCAGCAGCGCCTGATAGGGCCTTTTGCCTAATGCCAGCCAGCCGCAAAGGAACATCGCGACACCGCACCAGATCAACATAACCGGAAACGAGATAAGCTCAAGCTTCAGCGCGATAAGCCCCAGGGCAGAGCCTAAAACGGTACCGCCAATGCGCTCGAAGGCGCGTGGAACAACGTTCCCCCAGAACGAAATAGGCCCCATCACGACCACCAGCGTGATAAGCGGCCATGTTCCCTCAGGAACATCCAGCAAACGAACCAGCACAAACGTCAACACAAAGGCCAGCGCGATACGGCACCCATGTACCACGCGGTAGTGTTTGTACAGACGAATTTCAAAAGGGGTTAATGATTTGTCGGGACGCACACCCGCTCTCCAGCTACACGGCAAATCACAATTGTACTGTGTTTTCAGCCGGGCGGATCACACCCGGGCTGAAAAACCCTGTAATAACCAGGCTTAACCGGCTTTGTGCTCTACACCAATATACATTTCGATGTCCCAGTAACCGTCCGCGTTACCATCATTAAGGTAGCGCTCGAAGCAGGGTTTAGGGGCCATCTGGTAGCTGTTGTCCTGCAAGAGGGAATTAAAGAACTGGTTCCAAGGGGTCGCGAAGTCATGGTTTTCAACGCGTGCCGTCGCCACCGCATACTCTCCAGCGGCGATTTCCGTCATCATGACGCCTTCGCTGTTTTCAGGAATGACAAAATCGTCCGGGACCGTTACGGCCGTGTCACAGCGCAATTTTTCTGCCGGGACCTCGTCCGGATTATCGTAGTAAACCGCAACCCACTCCAGCGGCTGAATGTGACGTCCATCCACCCACATGACTAACTGTTCGAAGCCCTGTTTTACCGTTTTGTCCCACGGCCCGACCAGATGAAAGCCGGCGATTTTACGTTTCTGTTGCTGCTTGATGCTGTAGTCCATGCTGCCTCCTTTTATTACTGTATATTTATACACTATAAAGCAGGTTTTAACTGTTCAGCAAACGAGGAGTGTTTATTATGTGAGCAGACTCGCAACCGCGCCAGTCTGCTCATGTGCTTTAACGCAGGCCGTTACAGCGTGTGATGCAGATAATCGCTCAGACGGGAGAAGAGGCCGCCTTTATTCACCGCTTCGAGCGTCACCAGAGGCCAGTGCGCCACGACTTTGTCACGGTCGTAAAGCTGGATCTCCCCTACCCGCTGATGAGCCGCAATCGGCGCTTCCAGCTCTTTTTTATCCAGCACGTACTTGGCTTTGATGTTAGGAACTTCTGTTTTAGGCAAGGCCAGCCAGAAATCCTGGTCGGTGCCCAGTTCCACCTGCTCTTTATCGCCGTACCAGATACGCTCTGTTCCCACTTTTTTGCCGTTATGCAGGATCTGCACCGTATCAAAGTTCTGCTGCCCCCAGTGCAGCAGCTTCCGGGCCTGTTCCTCACGCCCTTTCGGGCTGTCAGCGCCCATCACCACCGCAATTAAACGACGTTGACCGTCAACCGCTGACGCAATCAGGTTAAAGCCCGCTCCCGACGTGTGCCCCGTTTTCAGGCCATCAACGTTCATGGTTTTATCCCACAGCAGGCCGTTACGGTTTTGCTGGGTGATCCCGTTCCAGGTAAGGCTCTTTTCGCTGTACATGTGGTAGAACTCTGGCTCGCCGTGAATGATAGCCCGGGAGAGCACGGCCAGGTCATAGGCAGAGCTGTGCTGCCCCGGCGCGTCCAGACCGTGGACGGTTTCAAAGTGGGTATCGCGCAGGTTCAGCTTTTGTACATAGTCGTTCATCATCTTCACAAACTGCGGCTGACCACCCGCTACGTGATCCGCCAGCGCCACGCAGGCGTCGTTACCGGAATCCACAATCAGACCACGCTCAGGTCGCGCACCGAGACGCGATCGCCCTCTTTCAGGAACATCAGCGACGATCCTTCAAACACCGGGTTCCCTTTTGCCCACGCGTCGCGGCCAACGGTAACGATGTCATCCGGGGTAATGCGGTGGCTGTCGATGGCCCGATCGACAACGTAGCCCGTCATCAGCTTGGTAAGGCTCGCCGGATTACGTTGTTGATGTTCGTTGCCCGCCGTTAAGATCTGACCAGTCGTGTAATCCATTAGCACCCAGGAGCCCGCCTGAATGGCCGGAGGCTGCGGCGAAAAATCCAGTGGATCGGCCGCGAAGGCAGAAGAGACACTCGAAGCGAGTAAAGAAACAGCAATAAACAGACGGCGTTTCAACGGTATATCCTCAGGTCATTAAAAATCGATGACCTTTTTACGGGAGTTCTGTTGTCGTTACCTGGCTTAATTGCAAAAAAATGTGACAGAAAGCAGATTTTACGCTGAAGCGGCCTCGCAAATTTGCACGGTGATGGCGCTTTTTATTCGGACTGACCTGCACGATCGTTTACCATAGAGATGTCATTTTTTAACAGGATGGTATTACTGGTGTCTGAATCAGCCGCGCGCCCTACATTTTTGTTCCACGACTACGAAACCTTTGGCACCCACCCGGCGCTGGATAGACCGGCACAGTTTGCGGCCATCCGTACCGACGACGAATTCAACATCATTGGCGAGCCTGAGGTCTTTTACTGTAAGCCGGCCGATGACTACCTGCCCCAGCCCGGCGCGGTAATGGTCACCGGGATCACCCCGCAGGAAGCCCGGGACAAAGGCGTGAACGAGGCCGCATTCGCCCGGCGCATTCACGACCTCTTCACCGTCCCGAATACCTGTGTGGTCGGTTACAACAACATCCGTTTCGATGACGAAGTGACGCGCAATATCTTCTACCGCAACTTCTACGATCCTTATGCCTGGAGCTGGCAGAACCGCAACTCGCGCTGGGATTTGCTCGACATTATGCGTGCCTGCTATGCGCTGCGCCCGGAAGGCATCAACTGGCCTGAGAATGATGAAGGGCTGCCGAGCTTCAGACTGGAACACCTGACGCGCGCGAACGGTATTGAGCACAGCAATGCCCACGATGCGATGGCCGATGTCTACGCCACCATTGCTATGGCAAAGCTGGTGAAAACCGCTCAGCCACGGCTGTTTGACTATCTGCTGAGCCACCGCAGCAAGCAGAAACTCACCACGCTGATTGATGTGCCGCAGATGAAACCGCTGGTACATATCTCCGGTATGTTTGGCGCCTGGCGCGGCAATACCAGTTGGGTCGCTCCGCTGGCCTGGCATCCGGATAACCGTAATGCCGTGATTATGGTGGATTTAGCCGGTGATATTGCACCGCTGCTCGAGCTCGACAGCGATACGCTGCGCGAACGGCTCTATACCCCAAAAGATGAACTCGGCGATCTGCCCGCGGTCCCGGTCAAACTGGTCCATATCAATAAATGCCCGGTCCTGGCCCAGGCCAATACGCTGCGCACGGAGGATGCCGACAGGCTGGGGATTAACCGTCAGCGTTGCCTGGATAACCTCAAGGTGCTGCGTGAAAACCCGCAGGTGCGTGAGAAAGTGGTGGCGATCTTTGCCGAAGCCGAACCCTTTGTTCCGTCAGACAACGTCGATGCGCAGCTGTACAACGGCTTTTTCAGCGACGCAGACCGTGCGGCAATGAATATTGTTCTGCAAACCGAACCGCGTAACTTACCCGCGCTGGATATTACCTTCGCGGACGCACGTATCGAAAAACTGATGTTTAATTACCGCGCGCGCAACTATCCTGGCACGCTGGATGAAACCGAACAGGCGCGCTGGCTTCAGCATCGTCGTCATGTGTTTACTCCGGAGTTTCTGCAGAGCTACGCGCAGGAGCTGGAGATGCTGTATAGCCAGTATGAAGGAAATGCTGAAAAGCAGGCGCTGTTAAAAGCGCTGTATCAGTATGCGCAGGAAATCGTCTGACAGATTTTGGGCGAAAAAAAACCGGAGGCGATGGTCTCCGGTTTTTACTTAGCTCTTACGCAACGTCTTCGTACTGAGGAACCGGGTTACGGAAGCTCTTCGTGACGCACGCCAGGTAAACCAGGCCGATACCCGCCCAAATCAGGCCAAGCACCATGGAACTCTCTTCCAGGTTAACCCACAGCGCACCCACGGTCAGCGCACCACACATCGGCAGGAACAGATACTGGAAGTGGTCTTTCAGCGTTTTATTACGCTTTTCACGGATCCAGAACTGAGAAATAACCGACAGGTTAACAAAGGTGAACGCCACCAGCGCACCGAAGTTAATCAGCGCAGTTGCCATCACCAGGTCAAAGTTAATCGCCAGCAGAGCAATAGCGCCGACCAGGATGATGTTCATCGCCGGCGTACGCCAGGTTGGGTGAACGTAGCCGAAGAAGCTTTTCGGGAATACGCCGTCACGACCCATTACGTACATCAGACGTGCACGCCTGCGTGCGCGGCCATGCCGGATGCCAGTACCGTGATGGTGGAGAAGATCAACGCGCCAACCTGGAACGCTTTACCCGCCACGTAGAGCATAATTTCTGGCTGAGAGGCATCCGGATCCTTAAAGCGAGAGATATCCGGGAAGTACAGCTGCAGGAAGTAGGTCGCAAAGATAAAGATCAGACCACCAATCAGCGCCGTCAGGAAGATAGCACGCGGGATAACACGCTCTGCGTCCTTGGTCTCTTCAGACAGGTTGCTGATGCCGTCAAAACCGGTAAAGGAGAAGCACAGAATAGTTGCCCCGGTAATCATCGGGGATCACATGCGCATCACCAGACCAGAACGGCTTGCTGCTCGCCAGGTACCTGCGCCTTCACCGTGGAAGACACCAAAGATAACCATGCCCAGAATCACGGCAATCAGGATGACCTGAAGCACAACAATAACGGAGTTAAAGTTCGCAACGGACTTGATGCTGCGCAGGTTGAACGCCGTCATAAAGGCCACCAGCGCCACGACGAACATCCACGAAGGGATCGACGGCACCAGTGCTTCAAAATAAATTTTAGCCAGCAGAATGTTGATCATCGGCGCGAACAGATAGTCGAGCAGCGAAGACCAGCCCACCATAAAGCCAACGGTCGGGCTGATGGATTTCTGGGCATAGGTGTAGGCGGAACCGGCAGACGGATAGCGACGGACCAGTTACCGTAGCTCAGCGCGGTAAAAAGGATCGCAATCAGTGCGAAGGCGTAAGCCGTCGGCACATGACCGTCTGTGAGGCCTGATACGATACCGAATGTATCGAACAGCGTCATTGGCTGCATATAGCAAGGCCCATCATAACAACCGGAACTAACGTAAGGGTTTTACGTAATTCCACGCGAGAGGTGTTTGGAGTTGCGTTATGCGACATAGTTATTCTCCTTTACGGTGATAACCGCCACGTAAGCGAAAAATTGCCCCATTTCTGTATTCCTCAGCGACAACAACTGTCGGATTTTAGTAAATATCTATCCGGTACGAAGCCCGGCCTCTTGGTTTTTAGTTTCGTTTCATACGTGCAAAAAAAAATAACCGACGCCTTTTATATCGTCGATTATTCATTTGGTTGCAGCGGCGCATTTTGCCCCACATCGGATACAAAAGGCAATACTTTGCAACGCCCGGGGCGATTTTCTTTTTTCTAACTGGCTGATTTCTCGACGCTGCTTTGCGTGTAAACGGCAGCAATAGCACTATTTGCTAAAATTTCGTCCCGCCACCAGGCACTTGCCAGCCCCGCAGTTTGTTCATTCCAGCCGACCCACACCGATTCATTGCTGCTTTGTGCAAGCACCTGTTTTTCAACAAGCGCACCGCTGTCTAAAAACCGCTGTGCCAGATAGCGGGGTAAATAGCCGCACCCCAGGCCACTGATTTGCAGCTCCAGCTTGGTTTTATAGTCGAACACCGTGATCGCCTCCTGCTCATCAAGCAACTGCGTGGAGGCCGCACAGTCGGGACGCGAGCTGTCACCGACACAATGGCGCGGTAGCCTTTAATCGTGCGCCGGTTAAGGGGTTCCGGCTCCTGCGCGAGCGGATGGTGTGGCGCGACGGCGAAAACCTGCTCCAGCACACCCAGCCGGGCGAAACCGAAATCGCTTAACTGGGGCGGTTCATGCAGCGCACCGACAAAAATATCGGCCCTGCCTGAGTTAAGGCATCCCATGAATCGCCCAGCACGCCATTAATGAAGATTAATCGGGTTACGCTGTGGTGCTGATAGAACGCCTCAATCAGCGGCGTCAGAAGAGAAAACGGAAAAGTATCATCAACGCCGATGACCAGTTCGTTCTCCCATCCTGGTGCAGTTTGACGGCCTGTTTTTCCAGTTCGCGAACGGTATGCAGGACGTCGCGCCCCTTCTCCAGCAGCATCTGCGGTACGGGTAAAACGGGCGCGGTGACCAGAGCGATCGAGGATCTGGATATTAAGATCGCTTTCCAGTTTATGAACGGTATAGCTCAGCGCCGACGGGGTTTTGAAGAGCTTTGCCGAAGCAGCGGCAAAGCTCCCCTCTTTTCCAGTGCATCCAGAATAATAAGAACATCCAGCAGCGGTTTCATGTTCGCCCCCTTCCGGTGTGCGATCGTTTCCGCTGAGAAACTTATTCCATCGGCATCACCAGCGGATCGGGATATTGATACTCAAACCCCAGCTCATGACAAATGCGATTGCCATCAACAATTTTGCCTTTACTTTCGTCCTTTGCTTCACCAAAAACAGGCGGAACCAGACCCAGCTGGCGTGCCATCAGCGGGTAAAACGTGCTACGCGCTGGATGAGAAGGCGCACATATATTATAGATGTGCCCACCTTTTGGAGCCTGTAAGAGTAGTTCTATTGCGGCAATTACGTCATCAAGATGCACAAGATTGACGCCATGTTGTCCGTCTGGCGCGGATTTTCCCGCGAAGAAGCGCCCTGGATGTCGCCCGGGGCCAACCAGACCTGCCAGCCGTACGATATCGACCTGGGTGCCGGGAAGATGATGCAGCCAGTCTTCCAGCTCTTTCAGCACTTTACCGCTCGCGGTAACGGGATGACGCTCAGAGGTCTCTTTCACCACGCGTCAACATCGCCGTAGACCGAGGTTGAGCTGGTAAAAATAATGCGTGGGACGTGATGCGCCAGCGCGCTGTCGACAATCTCCTGCATCGCTTGCAGATAAAATGATTCGCCCGGGCCACTGCGCCGTGCCGGTAACGTAATCACCAGCGCATCAACGTTCATCAGCGTGTCCAGATCGTCAGCATCACACACCAGTTCGGGTTCCAGACGCAGCTCGACGCCGTCAATACCGCACATGCGCGCCGCTTCTACCCCATCCGCCGTGGTTTTGCTTCCGGTCACCTGCCAGCCTTTTGCGGCCAATGACATCGCCAGCGGCATTCCCAGCCAACCTAAACCGACAATCGCGACCTTTTCATGCGAATTCTCCTGACTTTTACTCGTCTTTCTTAAGGCTACGCCAGCCCGACAGAACACACAATTCATAGCGTCAATATGAAATGAATTAATGATCAAAAAAAGCCCTTGCAATCAGTCATACAACTGGTTTAGGTTAAAAGACATCAAATGAATAAGCATTCATCGAGAATTTTATGACACGCGTTCAATTTAAACACCACCATCATCACCATCATCCTGACTAGTCTTTCAGGCGATGTGTGCTGGAAGACGTTTGGATCTTCCAGTGGTGCATGAACGCATGAAAAAGCCCCCGGAAGATCTTCTTCCGGGGGCTTTTTTTTGGACCAAATTCAGACAGGTTAAAACAGGTTAACGAGGAAAACAGAATGTTAGATAACTCACGTTTACGCATAGCTATTCAAAAATCAGGCCGTTTGAGTGATGATTCACGCGAACTGCTCGCCCGCTGCGGGATTAAAATCAACCTGCACACCCAGCGCCTGATTGCCCTGCTGAAAATATGCCCATCGACATTCTGCGCGTGCGTGATGACGATATTCCCGGCCTTGTGATGGATGGCGTTGTTGACCTCGGCATCATGGTGAAAACGTGCTGGAAGAAGAGCTCCTGACCCGCCGCGCCCAGGGTGAAGATCCACGCTATTTTACCCTGCGTCGTCTGGACTTCGGTGGCTGCCGCCTGTCGCTGGCCACGCCTGTCGATGAAGCCTGGGACGGCCCGGCCGCGCTGAACGGCAAGCGTATCGCCACCTCCTACCCTCACCTGTTGAAACGTTACCTGGATCAGAAAGGCGTGCAGTTTAAATCCTGCCTGCTGAACGGCTCTGTTGAGGTGGCACCGCGCGCGGGTCTGGCTGACGCCATCTGTGACCTCGTCTCTACGGGCGCCACGCTGGAAGCGAACGGTCTGCGCGAAGTGGAAGTGATTTACCGCTCCAAAGCGTGCCTTATCCAGCGCGACGGCGAAATGGCCGATGCGAAACAACAGCTGATCGACAAACTGCTGACCCGTATTCAGGGCGTGATTCAGGCCCGTGAATCGAAATACATCATGATGCACGCGCCAACCGAACGTCTTGATGAGTCATTGCCCTGCTGCCGGCGCAGAGCGCCCGACCATCCTGCCTCTGGCCGGTGACCAGCAGCGCGTCGCCATGCACATGGTCAGTAGCGAAACCCTGTTCTGGGAAACCATGGAAAAACTGAAGGCGCTGGGCGCAAGCTCAATTCTGGTGCTGCCAATTGAGAAGATGATGGAGTGATGGCCATGAGCTTTAACACAATCATCAACTGGAACGATTGTTCGCAAGAACAACAGCGCGCGCTGCTGATGCGTCCGGCGATGTCCGCCTCAGAAAGCATTACCCGCACCGTGGCCGAGATCCTTGATAACGTCAAAGCCCGTGGCGACGATGCGCTGCGGGAATACAGCGCTAAGTTTGATAAAACCGAGGTTGGCGCTTTAAAGGTAACTGAACAGGAAATCACGGACGCGGAAAGCCGCCTCGGTCGATGAGATCAAACAGGCGATGGCCGTCGCGGTGAAAAACATTGATACCTTCCACACCGCGCAGATATTGCAGGCGGTCGATGTGGAAACCGTGCCCGGCGTACGCTGCCAGCAGGTCACGCGTCCGGTTGCGTCGGTGGGGCTTACATCCCCGGTGGTTCCGCCCCGCTGTTCTCTACCGTATTAATGCTGGCAACCCCGGCACGCATCGCCGGTTGTCAGAAAGTAGTACTGTGCTCGCCGCCTCCGATTGCCGATGAAATTCTCTATGCGGCAAAACTGTGTGGCGTACAGGCAGTGTATAAAGTGGGGGGTGCACAGGCAATTTCCGCGCTGGCGTTTGGTACCGAATCCATTCCTAAAGTTGACAAAATTTTTGGCCCGGGCAACGCGTATGTGACCGAAGCAAAGCGTCAGGTCAGCCAGCGTCTGGACGGTGCCGCAATTGATATGCCTGCCGGTCCTTCTGAGGTGCTGGTGATTGCCGACAGCGGTGCAACGCCGGACTTCGTCGCCTCCGATCTGTTATCCCAGGCAGAACATGGCCCGGACTCACAGGTTATTTTGCTGACGCCGGATGCGGATATGGCAAAACGCGTGGGTGAAGCCGTTGAACGTCAGCTTGCCGACCTGCCGCGCGCCGACACGGCACGCCAGGCCACTCTCAGCAAGCCGCCTGATTGTGGCGCGCGATCTGGCGCAGTGCATTGCCATCTCCAACCAGTAGGCCCGGAACACCTGATTATCCAGACCCGAAATGACGCGCGATCTGGTTGACAGCATTACCAGCGCAGGTTCGGTCTTCCTTGGCGACTGGTCACCGGAATCCGCCGGCGATTACGCTTCCGGCACCAACCACGTTTTGCCAACCTACGGCTATACATCAACCTGTTCGAGCCTCGGGCTGGCGGATTTCCAGAAACGCATGACCGTACAGGAGCTGTCCCGCGAGGGTTTGCCTCTTTGGCTCCACCATTGAGACCCTGGCCGCCGCCGAACGTCTGACCGCCCACAAAAACGCCGTTACGCTGCGCGTTGCAGCCCTTAAGGAGCAAGCATGAGCATTGAAGAATTAGCCCGCGAAAATGTCCGTCGCCTGACGCTTATCAGTCTGCTCGTCGTTTGGGTGGCAACGGTGATGTCTGGCTGAACGCTAACGAATACCCGACGGCCGTACAGTTCGAGCTGTCGCAGCAAACGCTGAACCGCTATCCGGAATGCCAGCCGAAAGCGGTTATCGAAAATTACGCCCGGTACGCAGGCGTAAAGCCTGAGCAGGTGCTGGTCAGCCGGGGTGCAGATGAAGGCATTGAACTGCTGATCCGTGCCTTCTGCGAACCGGGTAAAGACGCGGTGATGTACTGCCAGCCAACCTACGGAATGTACAGCGTCAGCGCAGAAACCTTTGGCGTGGCGTGCCGTAACGTGCTTTCGCTGGAAGACTGGCAGCTCGATCTACAGGGGATTGCCGATAATCTTGACGGCGTGAAAGTGGTGTTCGTCTGCAGTCCAAATAACCCGACCGGGCAGATTATCAACCGCAGGACATTCGAACCCTGCTGGAGATGACGCGCGGTAAAGCGCTGGTGGTGGCTGACGAAGCCTATATTGAGTTCTGCCCGCAGGCGACGCTGGCTGGCTGGCTCGAGGAGTACCCGCATCTGGTTGTACTGCGTACGCTGTCAAAAGCTTTCGCCCTCGCTGGCCTGCGCTGCGGCTTTACGCTGGCCAATAAAGAAGTCATCGATCTGCTGATGAAAGTGATTGCGCCATATCCACTCTCTACGCCGGTTGCCGACATTGCGGCGCAGGCTTTGGCCCCTCAGGGGATCAAGGCGATGCGCGAACGCGTGGCACAAATCCTTGAAGAACGGCAGTATCTGGTCACTGCCCTGAAAGATATTCCCTGCGTGGAGCAGGTATTCGACTCTGAAACCAACTACATCCTGGTACGCTTTACCGCGTCGAGTGCCGTATTTAAATCTTTATGGGATCAGGGCATTATCTTACGAGACCAAAATAAACAACCATCCTTAAGCGGCTGTTTGCGTATTACCGTAGGCACCCGTGCAGAGAGTCAGCGCGTGATTGACGCCCTGAAAGCGGAGAAAGTATGAGCCAGAAGACCCTCTTTATCGATCGTGACGGTACCCTTATTTCGGAGCCGCCAACCGATTTTCAGGTCGATCGTTTCGACAAACTGGCTTTTGAACCCGATGTAATCCCGGTGCTGCTCAAGCTGCAGAAAGCCGGCTATAAGCTGGTGATGATCACTAACCAGGACGGACTGGGTACCGACAGTTTCCCGCAAGCGGATTTTGACGGCCCGCATAACCTGATGATGCAGGTGCTGACCTCTCAGGGCGTTAAATTTGATGAGGTGCTGATCTGCCCACACCTGCCTGCCGATGAATGTGACTGCCGCAAGCCGAAGGTAAAGCTGGTCGAACGCTACCTGGCGGATGACGTGCTGGATAAAGCCAATAGCTATGTCATTGGCGATCGCATGACCGATATTACGCTGGCGGAGAACATGGGTATCTCCGGGCTGCGCTATGACCGTTCCACCCTTAACTGGGCAAAAATTGGTGATCAACTGACCCAGCGTGACCGCTACTCGCACGTTGAGCGCAACACCAAAGAGACGCAAATCGACGTTAAGGTCTGGTTGGATCGTGAAGGCGGCAGCAAGATCCACACCGGTGTGGGTTTCTTTGACCATATGCTGGACCAGATCGCGACCCACGGTGGTTTCCGCATGGAGATCGCCGTGAAAGGCGATTTGTATATCGACGATCACCACACTGTGGAAGATACCGGCCTGGCGCTGGGTGAAGCGCTGAAGCTGGCGCTCGGCGACAAACGCGGCATCAACCGTTTTGGTTTTGTGCTGCCGATGGACGAGTGCCTGGCGCGCTGCGCAATGGATATCTCCGGGCGCCCACACCTGGAATACAAAGCGGATTTCACCTACCAGCGCGTGGGCGACCTCAGCACCGAAATGGTTGAACACTTCTTCCGTTCATTGTCCTACACCATGGGCCTGACGTTGCACCTCAAGACCAAGGGCAAGAACGACCACCACCGCGTGGAAAGCCTGTTCAAAGCCTTTGGCCGTACCCTTCGCCAGGCGATTCGTGTGGAAGGTGACGCCCTGCCCTCATCGAAAGGAGTGCTGTAATGAATGTGGTGATTCTGGATACCGGATGCGCCAACCTGAACTCCGTAAAATCGGCAATTGCCCGTCACGGCTATGTACCGGACGTGAGTCGCGACCCGGACGTCGTACTGCGCGCCGATAAGCTTTTTCTGCCCGGCGTAGGGACAGCGCAGGCGGCGATGGATCAGATCCACGAGCGTGAACTGGTGAGTCTCATCAAAGCCTGTACTCAACCGGTGCTGGGAATTTGTCTGGGCATGCAGCTGCTGGGCCGACGCAGTGAAGAGAGCAACGGTGTTGATCTGCTCGGGATTATCGACGAAGACGTGCCGAAAATGACCGATCACGGTCTGCCTCTGCCGCACATGGGCTGGAACCGTGTTTATGCCAAAGCCGGTGACAGACTGTTTCGCGGCATTGAAGACGGGGCCTATTTTTACTTCGTGCACAGCTACGCCATGCCGGTAAATACGTACACCATTGCCCAGTGCAATTACGGCGAAGCATTTACCGCGGCGGTGCAGAAAGATAACTTCTTCGGCGTGCAGTTTCACCCGGAACGTTCGGGTGCCGCAGGCGCACAGTTGCTGAAAAACTTCCTGGAGATGTAATGATTATTCCCGCTTTAGATTTAATCGACGGCACGGTTGTCCGTCTCCATCAGGGCGATTACGGGCAGCAACGCGACTACGGTAACGACCCCTTGCCACGTCTGCAGGATTATGCCGCCCAGGCGCGCAGGTGCTGCACCTGGTGGATTTGACTGGCGCAAAAGATCCGACAAAAACGTCAAATCCCACTTCTTAAAAAACTGGTGGCCGGCGTGGATGTGCCCGTCCAGGTAGGCGGTGGCGTGCGTACGGAAGATGACGTTGCGGCGCTGCTGGACGCTGGCGTGGCGCGTGTGGTCGTCGGCTCGACTGCCGTTAACGATCCTGAAAAGGTTAAAGCCTGGTTCCGCCGCTTTGGCGCTGACGCGCTGGTGCTGGCGCTGGATGTTCGTATCGACGAACAGGGTAACAAGCAGGTTGCAGTCAGCGGCTGGCAGGAAAATTCCGGGGTGACGCTGGAAGAGCTGGTTGAGAGGTATCTGCCCGTTGGCTGAAGCACGTGCTGTGCACCGATATCTCCCGCGACGGCACGCTGGCAGGCTCTAACGTTTCTTTATACCAAGAAGTCTGCGCACGTTATCCGCAGGTGGCCTTCCAGTCGTCGGGCGGTATTGGTGATATCACTGATATTGCCGCGCTGCGCGGAACGGGCGTACAGGGCGTGATTGTGGGCCGGGCCCTGCTGGAAGGTAAATTTACTGTGACGGAGGCGATTCAATGCTGGCAAAACGGATAATCCCTTGCCTGGACGTACGTGACGGCCAGGTAGTGAAAGGCGTGCAATTCCGCAACCACGAAATCATTGGCGATATCGTCCCGCTGGCAAAACGCTACGCTGAAGAAGGCGCAGATGAGCTGGTGTTTTACGATATCACCGCCTCCAGCGATGGACGCGTTGTGGATAAAAGCTGGGTGGCGCGCGTGGCAGAAGTGATTGATATTCCTTCTGCGTGGCAGGTGGGATTAAATCTGCGGAAGACGCGGCAAAAATCCTCTCCTTTGGTGCCGATAAGATTTCCATTAACTCCCCTGCTTTGGCAGACCCGGAGCTGATTACCCGTCTGGCCGATCGCTTTGGCGTGCAGTGCATTGTCGTGGGGATCGACACCTGGTATGACGCCGCAACGGGTAAATACCATGTCAACCAGTACACCGGCGATGAAAACCGGACCCGCGTCACCCAATGGGAGACGCTGGACTGGGTGCAGGAAGTCCAGAAACGTGGCGCAGGCGAAATTGTGCTGAACATGATGAACCAGGACGGCGTGCGTAACGGTTACGACCTGGAGCAGCTGAAAAAAGTCCGCGCGGTTTGTCATGTCCCGCTGATAGCCTCCGGCGGTGCAGGCACCATGAACATTTCCTGGAAGCCTTCCTCGATGCAAACGTTGACGGCGCGCTGGCGGCTCCGTGTTCCACAAACAGATTATCAATATTGGTGAGTTAAAAACGTACCTGGCCGACCAGGGCGTGGAGATCAGGGTATGTTAACAGAGCAACAACAGGCACAGCTGGACTGGGAAAAAACTGACGGATTACTGCCGGTGGTTGTACAGCATGCCGTCTCAGGTGAAGTGCTGATGCTGGGATATATGAACCAGGATGCATTAACCAAAACCATCGACAGCGGCAAGGTCACCTTTTTCTCGCGCACCAAACAGCGCCTGTGGACCAAAGGGGAAACCTCTGGCCATTTCCTGAATGTGGTCAGCATTACGCCGGACTGCGATAACGATACGCTTCTGGTACTGGCGAATCCGATCGGCCCAACCTGCCACAAGGGCACCAGCAGCTGCTTCGGCGACGCAAGCCACCAGTGGCTGTTCCTGTATCAGCTGGAACAGTTACTCGCTGAGCGTAAAACGGCGGATCCTGAAAGTTCGTATACGGCGAAACTCTACGCCAGCGGAACCAAACGTATCGCGCAAAAGGTGGGGGAAGAAGGCGTTGAGACAGCGCTGGCCGCGACCGTGCATGACCGCGAGGAGCTGACGAACGAGGCGTCGGATTGATGTATCACCTGCTGGTACTGCTGCAGGATCAGGAGCTTGATTTAACGGCGGTGATTGAGAATTTACGTAAGAGACATAAATAAAACCGGGGAATGTCCCCGGTTTTTTTATCTGATGAGAATTACGCTTTTGGTTTGTAGTTCCGCAATGCGTTGCGGCCCAGCACCACACCCGAACCGATAATCCCGCCAAGCAGGACAGCAAGGATCAGAGTGATGGCCTTTTTCGGACTGTCACGTTTGATCGGTAAATCTGGCTTCATCACATAACGGTAGACGTGGATAGTGTCAGGGTTAACGTTCAGCTTTTCGATATCCAGCAAGTTCTGCTTGGTCTGGTAGTACGCTCCTGAGAACACCAGCGGACGAGACGCTTCGTTTTCAATCATCGATTTTAACGCTTCGCTGCCCAGCAGGAACATAGTTTCCTGCGTCACGTCCTGAGTTTGCTGAATCTGTGGAGAAGTGATTTTAGCCGCTTCAGCGTTCTTCAGCGCTTCCGTAATCTGTTTAATGCGCAGATCTTTTTGCTCCTGAGAGACTTTCTCCTGGTTTTCCAGAGAGTCGTTAAGGGTTGTAATCTGTTGCTTGATGTTATCTCTGAGGTCAAGAGCCAGCTCTTTTGCTGTCTGCTCGTCGACTGCTGGATGTATTGAGCTAATTGCTTTTGAGCAGCTTCAGCCGATTCACCTTGGTAGGTTACGGTTAATGGCAACGCCTGACCTTTAACAGTGGCATCGATGGTTAACTTCTCTGGCTCTTCTTGATTTTCAAGAGCTTGAGCTAAAGCAGAGAAAGATGAGTTGAAACGACCAATGGCTCGGCTCTGGATGTCCAGCATTGAGGGTGCAGCACCACCGTAAAGAATGTTCAACGCATTAGAATAGGTTGCAATTTGAGCGGCATCAGGCTGGGATATGATGGCAGATGAAGTCCATTTTTCTTTTGCAACAGAAATATAGACTATGGCGAGAACAATAAAAGCGGCGATAAAAGCTCCAATCACCCATTTACCACGCCACAGCTGTAGAACTAAACCAAGTAAATCAATTTGCTCCGGGTCATTGCTGCGATTGACCAGGTTATTGTTGTTTTGCGTCATACAATCCCTAACAGATGAAAAAGGGCAAAAATAAACATGTTCACATAGTGTATCTGTTGCTACGGATTTTTCTATAAGAATCCGATGAGTTAAATCGGAAAGATGGGTTATGTAACTGGCATCCGCCGCGCTATGATAGACGCAATGTGATGCGTTATGGCATCAGTAAGAACACATTTTTATGAGGGAAGGTATGAAATTTCTGGTAACGGGTGCAGCAGGCTTTATCGGCGCAAATGTCAGCAAACGACTCCTGGATGCCGGTCATCAGGTCGTCGGTATTGATAACCTGAATGACTACTATGATGTCAATCTTAAGCTGGCACGTCTGGATCTGCTGACATCTGATAATTTCGCCTTCCACAAGCTTGACCTGGCCGACCGTGAAGGCATGGCCGCACTGTTCGCCCGTGAGAAATTTGATCGCGCCATCCACCTGGCCGCTCAGGCAGGTGTACGCTACTCGCTTGAAAATCCTCATGCCTATGCAGATGCCAATCTGGTAGGGCACCTCAACGTGCTGGAAGGCTGTCGCCATCACAAGGTACAGCATCTTCTGTATGCGTCTTCCAGCTCCGTTTACGGTCTGAATCGTAAGATGCCTTTTTCGACTGACGATTCGGTCGATCACCCTGTCTCACTTTATGCCGCGACCAAAAAAGCCAATGAACTGATGTCGCATACCTATTCCCACCTGTACAACCTGCCCACGACGGGCCTGCGTTTCTTTACCGTGTACGGTCCGTGGGGTCGTCCGGATATGGCGCTGTTTAAGTTCACCAAAGCGATGATTGAAGGCAAAAGCATTGATGTCTACAACTACGGTAAGATGAAGCGTGACTTCACCTATATTGATGACATCGCCGAAGCCATTATCCGTCTGCAGGATGTTATTCCTCAGGCCGATGCAAACTGGACCGTTGAAACCGGTTCACCGGCAACCAGCTCTGCGCCTTATCGCGTCTATAACATCGGAAACAGCTCTCCGGTTGAACTGATGGATTACATTACGGCTCTTGAAGAGGCGCTCGGGAAAAAGGCAGAGAAGAATATGATGCCAATCCAGCCGGGTGACGTACTGGAAACCAGCGCAGATACTAAAGCGCTGTATGACGTTATTGGCTTCAAACCGCAGACTTCCGTTAAAGAAGGCGTGAAGAATTTCGTTGACTGGTATCGCGACTTCTACAAAGTATAAAAACAAAAAACCGGCAAGTGCCGGTTTTTATGCGCCTTAAGCAGAGACTCAGTCGCTACCAAACAGATCGCGGGTATACACTTTATCCGCCACGTCGGCCAGTTCTTCCGCCATACGGTTAGAGATAATCACATCCGCTTCCTGTTTGAACGCATCCAGGTCACGAATAACACGGGAATGGAAGAATTCATCTTCCTGCATCGCTGGCTCATAAATAATTACCTGAACGCCTTTGGCCTTAATACGCTTCATGATCCCCTGAATGGAAGAGGCGCGGAAGTTATCAGAACCGCTCTTCATGATCAGGCGATATACGCCCACCACTTTCGGCTGACGCGCGAGAATGGAATCGGAAATGAAGTCTTTACGCGTGCGGTTGGCATCCACAATCGCGGAAATCAAATTGTTTGGCACAGCCTGATAGTTCGCCAGCAACTGTTTGGTATCTTTTGGCAGGCAGTAGCGCCATAGCCAACGACGGGTTGTTGTAATGGTTGCCGATACGCGGGTCGAGGCACACGCCTTCGATGATCTGGCGGGTATTCAGGCCCAGACTCTCGGCATAGCTGTCCAGCTCGTTGAAGTAAGCCACGCGCATTGCCAGGTAGGTATTCGCGAACAGCTTGATCGCTTCGGCTTCAGTGGAATCGGTAAACAGCACCGGGATATCTTTCTTGATTGCGCCTTCCTGAAGGAGAGCAGCAAAACGCTCCGCACGCTCAGAGCGCTCACCGATCACGATACGGGATGGGTGCAGGTTATCGTATAACGCCCTGCCCTCGCGCAGAAACTCTGGCGAGAAGAAGACATTATCAATACCCAACTCTTCTTTAATCGATTTGGTGAAGCTACTGGAATGGTCGATTTGATGATCATCACCGCTTTTGGGTTGATTGCGATAACATCTTTGATCACCGCTTCCACGGTTGAAGTGTTGAAGTAGTTGGTTTTAGGGTCGTAATCCGTTGGTGTGGCGATGATGACGAAATCTGCGTCGCGGTAGGCGTCTTCTTTGTCCGTCGTTGCACGGAAATTCAGCGGTTTGTTGGCGAGGTATTCCTGGATTTCTTTATCGACAATCGGGGATTGCTTTTGATTAAGCATATCCACTTTAGACTGAACGATATCCAACGCCACCACTTCATGGTTTTGTGCGATCAGAATGCCGTTTGATAGGCCTACATAGCCTGTTCCGGAGATAGTTATTTTCATTCGTTCAACTTCTTCAAGTTTAAGTTTCAGGAGGCGTAAGTACACCACCGCAATAAACAACTGTTGAGGTTTTTACCTCTTAAGTTGAGCGGCTGTCAAGGCGAATGCCTGGCTGCGAAAATGTGAAAATGCAGTGGTTTATACGGCGTTGAAAGACGCTCGCTGGACAAAGCAAGTCCAGATGGGCTTATTCGTGATAAAAAAGCCGGTGAGCATCACCGGGCTTAATTATCAGGCTGAGTTAAATCAGATTAATCCAGCCATTCGGTATGGAACACACCTTCTTTATCGGTACGTTTATAGGTATGCGCACCGAAGTAATCACGCTGCGCCTGAATCAGGTTCGCTGGCAGCACGGCAGCACGGTAGCTGTCATAGTACGCCACCGCAGCGGAGAAGGTCGGTACAGGGATACCGTTCTGCACAGCGTAAGCAACCACGTCACGCAGCGCCTGCTGGTATTCGTCCGCGATTTTCTTGAAGTACGGTGCCAGCAGCAGATTCGCGATACCGGCATTTTCAGCGTACGCATCAGTAATTTTCTGCAGGAACTGAGCGCGAATAATGCAACCCGCACGGAAGATCTTCGCGATTTCGCCGTAGTTCAGATCCCAGTTGTTTTCGTCTGAAGCGGCACGAAGCTGAGAGAAGCCCTGCGCGTAGGAGACAATTTTACCCAGGTACAGAGCACGGCGAACTTTCTCGACGAATTCAGCTTTGTCACCGGCTGGTTTAGCCTGTGGGCCAGACAGCACTTTGGATGCCGCTACACGCTGCTCTTTCAGAGAAGAGATATAACGTGCAAATACGGATTCGGTGATCAGAGACAGCGGTTCACCCAGATCCAGAGAGCTCTGGCTGGTCCATTTACCGGTACCTTTGTTCGCAGCTTCGTCCAGAATCACATCAACCAGGTATTTACCCTCTTCATCTTTCTTGGTGAAGATATCTTTGGTGATGTCAATCAGGTAGCTGTTCAGCTCACCTTTGTTCCACTCGGTGAAGGTCTCGGCGAGTTCTTCGTTAGAGAGGTTCAGGCCTCCTTTCAGCAGGGAATACGCTTCTGCAATCAGCTGCATATCGCCGTATTCGATGCCGTTATGAACCATTTTAACGTAGTGGCCAGCACCGTCAGGACCGATATAGGTAACGCACGGCTCACCATCTTCAGCAACGGCTGCAATTT
>ENA-OQHY01000297-OQHY01000297.1-human-gut-metagenome-genome-assembly--contig:-NODE-297-length-29107-cov-10.740787_pt1 | contig 29107 bp, 28 predicted proteins | sample MGYA00242570_ERZ504733 | MGnify/ENA primary metagenome ERZ504733 (study PRJEB26092, sample SAMD00036219) | human gut metagenome | host: Homo sapiens | study: EMG produced TPA metagenomics assembly of... | reverse complement strand
CATATGCCGGCATAAAAACGAAACAGACTGCCGCAAAAAGCACCCACAATACCAGCGTAAGCGGTGTTCCGATTCCTCCATATTCATTTGCTTTTTTCTCATCATGCACACCAAGATAATGTGCCATTGCCGTATTGATCCCGACTCCCGTTCCTACAGCAATGGCAATCATAAGAAGCTGCAATGGATAAATAATGGAAAGTGCCGTCAGTCCACTCTCCGAATATTTTCCGACAAATAAACTGTCTACAATGTTATAAAGTGCCTGGATCAGCTGGGCGAGCATGACCGGAGGTGCAATTTTAAGCAGAATTCTGCTGATTTTTTCCGTTCCGAAATAATTGCTGTTTGTGGTTTCCATAAAATAATCCCCTGTGAAAATTCGTATTTCCACAGGGGATTTTACGCCCGAAAATCATACAAGTCAATCTGTTTTCCCATCCATTTACACCAGCCCGGGATACTTTTTCTTTTTACACAGGCAGACCCCCAGTGCCATGACAACCGGAAAGATGATTGCCACAAGAATTCCAATCTTCAGATTGTCGGAAGCCGCACTGGCAACCGCCCCTACCAGCGTTGGCCCGCCGGAACATCCCAGATCTCCTGCCAGCGCCAGCAGTGCAAACATGGCAGTGCCTCCTCTGCGCAGGGCGGACGATGCCTTGCTGAACGTGCCCGGCACATAATTCCGACAGATAAGCCGCAGATGCCGCATCCCACAAGAGAAAATACCGGAAGCGGTGAAAAAACAATCAGCAGATAGGACAGGATGCACAGCACACTGCTACATAGCATAAAACGGTCCAGATCCATCCTGTGCCCGGCTTTTCCGTAAAATGCCCGCGAACTTCCCATAAGAATCGCAAACAGCATCGGCCCCGCCAGATCACCGATCGTCTTTGTCACGCCAAGTCCTTTTTCCGCAAACGTAGATGCCCACTGGCTGACAGCCTGCTCGCTTGCCCCCGCACAGAGCATCATAAGCATCATAAGCCAGAACACCTTGCTGCAAAACAGTTCGCCCATGGACATTCCGGTCTCCCCTTCTTCTATGAGCGGTGCGATCGGTGTCCGGACAAACAGACATGCATTTAAGACCGGGACAAGTGCCCAGATACAGGCAAGTATTTTCCAGTTGACGATACCGAAAACCGAGAAAAAGATGGTGGACAGCAACACTACACCCACATGTCCCCAGCAGTAAAATGAATGCAGAAGACTCATGGCTTTTTCCTTATTGTCGGTCGGACAGCTTTCTACGATCGGGCTGATCAACACTTCAATCAGGCCGCCGCCCAGCGCATAAATACAGACGGCAAGTAAAAGGCCGGCAAACGGATCCGGCAACAGATCCGGCAGAAAAACAAGTCCTGCCAACCCCACTGCCGCAAAGATGTGCGCAAGCACAACCGATATCCGGTATCCGATTTTATCGACAAATCCTGCCGAAAGAAGATCCACCAGAAGCTGGATGCCAAAATTGATGGTAATCAGCATCGTAATTCTGCTCAGCGGAATCCGATAGGTCTTTTCAAACGTCAAAAACAAAAGAGGTACAAAGTTATTGACGATTGCCTGCACAATGTAGCCGATGAAACAAGCGTAAATCGTCTTCTGGTAACTTGGTTTCATAATGTAAATGTGCTCCTTTTCTTTTTCAAAATATCATATCATCTTTTTTAGAAAAGAAAAGTGTCCTTTTTACGTTTTCGTTGCTAAAATAATGATTTCTGTATATAATGAAAGAGGGAATATTTTACGCAAGGAGAAGGCATGTACGAATTTTTTGATTTCGACTATAAAAATGCAGTTTTTGAGTGGGATGATAATAAAGCGGATATAAATTTTAAAAAACATGGAATCCGTTTTGAAACTGCAGTAAAAATTTTTGCTGATGATAATAAATTAATTCGATACGATGAAGAACATCCACAAGAAGAACGCTATAATATTCTTGGAAAAATCGGAAATGTTTTATTTGTTGTATGTACGTTTAAACAAGATAACCTTGTCCGAATTATTTCCGCTCGTTTAGCAACAAAATCTGAGAAAGAGAGGTATCTGTATGGCGAAGATTTCAATGTCTGATATTTCTCCGGAATTAACTCCGGAAGAATTGCAGGAATTAGAAGCTGCTGAAAAAATGCCTGTGATTTTTGATGAAGACTGTCCTGAAATGACAGAAAAAATGTTACAACAATTTCACCGCATGGACAGTGTTGTTGTAAAAATTTCCCCGGCAAATATAGAAAAAGTAAAATCATTGGGACCGGATTATCCTTCTATTCTCAGTCATCTACTCAATCTGGCACTTAATGATTCTGATTTATTAAAAAAATGTATTTAAAACTATAGTTAAAAGCCCCTAGCTGTATGCGATCAGCTTTTTCTGCTCCCTCGCATACGGTGCAAATGTACCAAATGTAAACGTGTCATGATATGCCGCATCCTTATAAAGTGTGATCATCTATTTAAAAAATGCCAATTCCGAATCCGGCTCTTTTTCCTGTTTTTTCACATTGATCTCTTTATAATCAGGATTTACCATCAGCCACGGTTCCTGTGTGGAAAAGCCGGCATACTTATCATCGCTCCACTGTACCGGTGTACGCGCGTTGTCACGGCTGAACCGGTGCGCCAGTTCAAGTGCCTGCTCCTTCGTGCAGCCCGCATCCAGACACACCCGGTAATCATCCAGCGTGCTGATATCATCATAGGCATCAATGTCCGGAAATGCACAGTTTTCCATGCCGATCTCCTGCCCTGATAGATAAACGGAATCCCTCGCAGGAAAAAGTACACGGCGGCAAGTGCTTTTTGTTTTTGTCCGAAAGATCTGCCTTTGGGATGTAGCGGCTGACACCACGCGGTTCATCATGGTTTTCAATGATGTTGGACAAAAAGCCGATTTCACCCGTGCGAAGCTGGCTGTCAAACACAACCTCTTTATACATTTCAGCGGTGACTTCTTCGTTTAAATCCCAGCGTCCCTTTTTGCCACACCTTTGGATTTTCCCAGTTCAGATCCGGCTGTTTTTTGTAGAACGAGTGCAGATAATATTTATCGGTTCCCGGGATCGGCTCCCAGACACTTCCTCCAAAATAGGACCGCCAGTTGCACGGCAGCTTTCCGTCCTTTTTCTCCGCAATATAAAAATACTTTCCGCATTCCCCATCCGGGTCCTGCATGGCTTTCTGAAACCAGATATGCTCATCCGAACAGTGGTTGACGACCAGATCCATAATAATGTACATTCCGCGCATTTTTTCCTCTGCCAGCAACCGATCCATGGTCTGCATATCGCCGAACAGCGGATTGATATCATAATAATCGGAAATATCCTATCCCTGATCGACAAGCGGGGACTGATACACCGGGGAAATCCAGATGATATCCAACCAAGGTCTTTTAAATAATCCAGTTTTCCAATGATTTCTTCTAAGTCTCCGATCCCGTCTCCATTACTGTCTGCAAAACTCTTCGGTCAGATCTGGTATGCAACTTTTCCCATCCACCATTTCTTTTCCATACGTTCCTCCCAAGGACAGCAACCAGTGCTGCCCCTGCAATTTTTATTTTACGTTATAGCGGTAAACTCTTGCCTCATACGGGCGGAGCACTGCCTCTAAATTTCCCACATGGTTACTGATAAGTATCTGTGCATCTGCCGGAATCTGTGCCATCACCGCTGCCGGAATGACCACATCTTTGTCGGTAAAATTACACAGAACCATAAGCTGTTCGTTGTTCCATGTCCTTGTGTAGATAAACAGTTCTTCATTCTGCGGCTCTAACAGTTCGTATTCTCCGTACACGATAATATCGTTTTCATGGCGCAGACGGATCAGCTCTTTATAATAAGAAAATACCGAATCCGGATCGGTTGTCTGCTGCTTTGCATTGACCGTTTTGTAATTGCTGTTTACTTTGATCCACGGTGTTCCTGTGGTAAAACCAGCATTTGCACTGTCATCCCACTGCATCGGTGTGCGGGCATTGTCGCGGCTGATGCGCTTTAAATATCCCATCATTTCTTCATGTGAAACACCGCAGGTTTCTGTCAGTTCTTTATAAGCATTGAGACTTTCAATATCCCGGTAATCCTCGAGTTTATCAAAATATGCATTGCACATGCCAAGTTCCTCACCCTGATATACATAAGGCGTTCCCTGCATCATATGCAGGCAAGTAGCAAGCATCTTTGCGGAAATCTCACGGTATTCGGCACTGTCATTTCCAAACCAGGATACCGAACGCGGCTGGTCATGATTTGCCAGAAATAAACTGTTCCATGCCTTTCCCTCCAGCCAGTCTGCCATTTTGAAAGAATCTTTTTCCATACTGGCAGTGACATTTTGTGGCTGTCCCACTTTCCAAAACGATTGTTTCCTTCCGGTCCGCTTCCCACATGCTCAAACTGAAAGACCATATTTAACTCGCTGCCATCTGCACTGGCATACTTCTTTGCCTCCTCTAATGTGACACCGGAAGCCTCTCCAACCGTGATCAGGTTATAGTGGGAAAGTACTTTTTTATTCATTTCTTTTAAATATTCATGCACATGCGGACCGTTGGCACAGCCGCTGTCGGCGTAACCATTTTCTCCAGGCACACCGTCCGGCAGCCCCTCCGGTTTGGAGATCAGGCTGATCACATCCATGCGGAATCCGTCGATGCCTTTTTCACACCACCAGTTCATCATGTCAAACACATGCTCCCGCACATCTGGATTATCCCAGTTTAAATCCGGCTGTTTTTTGGAAAACAAATGCAGGAAATACATATCGGTCTGCGGATCGTATTTCCATGCGGAACCACTGAAACAGGAGCCCCAGTTGTTTGGCTCCGATCCGTCTTCTTTGCCTTTTCTCCAGATATAAAAATCACGGTATGGGTTGTCGACACTCTTTTTACTCTCCACAAACCATGCGTGCTCATCGGATGTATGGTTTACAACCAGATCCATCATGATCTTAATGCCGAGCTCATGTGCACGGCTTAACATCCGGTCAAAATCTTCCATCGTTCCAAATTCTGTCATGATCGCCTGATAATCGCTGATATCATAACCGTTATCATCGTTCGGTGACTGGTACACCGGAGAAAGCCAGATCACGTCAATCCCAAGCTCCTGTAAATACTCCAGTTTCTCCGTAATTCCGTTGATATCTCCGATGCCGTCTCCATTTGAATCCATAAAACTCCGCGGATAAATCTGATATACAACCGCTTCTTTCCACCATGCCTTATTCAATACCGTATCCTCCTTGCCTCTCTCATATTTGAATACCTGCATTATACGGCATTTTCGCAGAATTATCTTTCACATTACTGCGCAAAAATAAAACAATTCTGCCCTCATTTCCTGCTTAAATTATTTTTGTTTCCTCCAGCTGCTCGGTGAATGCTTCATTCATCCGGATAATCGGTTTGCGAAGTACAAGTCCGACAAAAAGTGCAATCACCAGAAAGATGCCAAGTTTTGCCAGATCCATCCAGTAATCATTTCCATAACAGCCTCCAACCGATTCCCTTAGGGCTGCCATACTGTGCGTAAACGGCAGAAGCGGATACACTACCCGGAAAAATTTCGGAGCACATTCAATCGGGAAAGTTCCACCGGTTCCCGCAACCTGCATAACAAGTAAAACCACACTGCCTGCTTTTCCGATATCCCCAAATGAAACCGTCAGCGTATAACTGATCGTGACATAGACTATACTTGAAAACCAGCACCCAAATAAAAACAGGAACGTATGCGCACACTGAATCCCAAGATAATACAAATCCCCCAGTGCAATCAGCGTACTCTGCAACAGACCAAGGATCAGAAATATGATCCAGCGTCCAAGATAAATTTCATGAATTCTGACATTTTTCAGCCCCATCTTTTTTATGCTTTCCTCGGAAACGGTCACTTTTAACATCGCAACCAGCACGATTCCGCCGATCCAGATAGAAAGTGTCGAATAAAACGGTGCCATGGAAGAACCATAATTATCAATCGGATAAATTTTCTTCGTATTCAGTTCCACCGGTGCCGACAGGAAAGCACTGACTCCGGACTTATTATCATAGATCATATGTTCCAGATCCGCATAATCCCCGTTGTCTTTTGCTTTCGTGAGCTTATCCGTAATCTTTTTTATTTTATTTGCAGATTTGCGTAGAAGTTTACCGGAATCATCCAGACAGGTCTGTATTTCTGACAGATCCGATCCTGCAGTGTCCGTTAACGTGTAAACACCCTTTGCACTTGCATTGATCTGTTTCGTCAGACCTGTAAGATCTGCAGAGGTATCTCCGACCGAATCTGCAAGTTTCTGCAAAGTTCCTTTTACATCATTTTCATATTCTTTGCTGATCTGCTGCAGACGTTTCTGATTTTCTTTTACAAGGGCATCCAAAGCTTTCTTGTCAGAAATCAGACCTGTAGTGGACTTCTTCATGGAAGCCGCAGTATCGGTCAGATCATCCCGCAGTTCTTCCTGTTTTTCAATAGAACGGTTGATCTTTTCAATCATAGGCCCTATTGAGGAATCGGTTTCCGGATGTTTTTCCGAAAGCCTGATCAGATGATCCCGGAGTGTTGTAAATGACTTGATGTTTTTATCCACCGTCTTTGCTGCTTTTACAAGGGTATCCACCGTATCCTCACTGCCATTTATTCCATCTTCCACCGTCTGATCCAAAAGCAGGTTTATTTCAGAATATACCTTTTTGCCTGCTTTCAGTGCTTTGCCCACGCTCTCGGTCGCACTGCTTATTGTCGTTTTCATATCGGTAAACGTCTTTTTGGAATTTTCCAGAATCTGTTTTCCATCCGCAGACTCTGTTTTCAGTCTTTCAGAAAATCAGAAGACGTATTCAGCAGGGACTGGGCAGAAGACGTAATCCCTGAAAAAGTTTCCAGCGTGGATGCAGTCATATCCATGTCATCCGATGCATCCTCAAGATTGTGAATCAGATTATCCACCAGCCGGTCTGCTCCGTTTGCCTCAGCCATATTAGAGACCGACTGAAACACCGTCATTGCCGTGTCGGATATTGTCTGTATAAATACCTGATTCACCTGTTTCTGGATCGCGGTTGCACCCTTGTCGGTCACTTTTGGTGCAATCGCATTTTCCTTGGCATTGGAATAGTAAATAATTTCCGGCTTTTGAATCTGATCGGAAAACAGACTCATCATCTGGGTACTGAATTTCTCCGGAACAACAATCGCCGCATAATATTGTCCGGATTTTACCCCCTCCATTGCCTTTTCTTTGCTGGTAAATACCCAGTCCATCTGTGTATTTTCCCTTAGTGCGGAAATCACCTGTTCCCCTACATTAATCTCAAGAGGAATCAGACTTCCGGTATATCCCTCATCCACACTTGCCACCGCGACCTTTAAATTTCCCGTATTGTTATACGGATCCCAGCTTGCCGCAATATTAAACCATGCATACAGACACGGAACGACAAGGACACCGATGACAACAATCATTGCGATTACATTTTTGCGAATCCGTTTCACGTCGTCGATGAAAATTTTCAGAATGTTTTTCATTTGCTGTTCTCCTCCTTCAAAATTTTCATCAGTTCCTCGGAACTCATCTCTCCCAAAACAGATTTCTTTTCATCTCTTCATGTAGATATTCCACAATCAGCAGATACAGTATCAGTGCAAGTAAAGAAACGATCCACAAAATCAGATAAACCAGTTTGGATTCCAGACTAAACATCAAAATCAGAAATACGAGTGGTATGACCATCATACAGATAAAACCGGAGCGTACCATGACCGGATAATATTTTTCAAATGCGAGTGTTTTCTCTGTTAATTTCTTTCTCCACGCATCATCTTTCATAATCACCTGCATAATCCGCTGCAGCTGTGGATTATCCCTGCCTTTGGAATCCGTCTCACAGATCATCAGATCGGTTTCTGCAAGTCTGACATCAAACAGATGATTCAGATTCATCAGAAGCGGACGGAGTACAAGCCCGATAAACAATGCGACCAGTAAAAATACCAACAGTTTTCCAAGGCTGCTTCTATAAGTATGATGATAGTATCCGGCAATACACTCCCGCATTGCGCTGATTGAATAAGAAAACGGAAGCAGCGGATGAAGTTTCTGGAAAAATTCCGGCATCATTTCAATCGGATACGTTCCGGAAGAACCCGGAATCTGTAAAATTACCAGAAGAACCGCCAGTGCTTTTCCCATGTGCTTAAACGTCGATGCCAGTGCAAAGATCAGATTCACATAAACAAAGGAAGTTAACATTCCAGCAAGAATAAATTTTACCGGATGCAGACACTGTACTTTCAGCAGAATGATATCTCCCGCACATACGATAGCTCCCTGAATCAGTCCTATGATAAGGAACAGCAGAATACGCCCGAAATACGCACTTGTCGGTGTAAAATCCGGCACTTCTTTGTCCCGGTCTACTTCCTGTTTTAAAATAGAAACCAGTATCAGTCCACCTACCCAGAGTGCCAGGTTTGTATAAAACGGGGTCATTCCTGTTCCGTAATTTTCCACCTCATACAGGACATCCGTCTTTATATTTACCGGAGAAGACATAAAATCGGAAATGTCTTTGGCATCAATCTTTTCCAGTGACAGGATATTCTGATACATATCCGAATTCTGCAGTGTCTGCAGATCCGTGACAATTTTCTGCAGTTTCTGATCCACCTGACCTATAACATTGCCCGTCTGCGTAAGTACTTTGGAGCTGCTGTGCAATGCAGATTTTAACTGATCCAGCAGCTCTCTCATCTGTTTTGTCATGGATGTTATGCTATGTAAGGTTGTTGACAGATCCCCGCTTACATTCGCCAGACCTTCCAGTGACTGGTCCAGCTGCGGGTAAATATTTTTGCTGAAATCGATCCTGCTGTCCTGAAAACTCTCACGGTTATCCTCTGCAAGCGTTTCCAGTGAACTTCTCGTATCTTTGGAATTCTTTAACACTTTCCGCATACTGGTATTTGCACTTTTCAATGAATTTACCAGTTTCTGCGCAGAAATGCTCTGCGTCTGCAGCTGTGAGATTTCCTGTCCGACAGATGCTGATAACTGTGTATCTTTTCCAAGATTCTGATTTAACTTTTCCAGATCTTTGAGAAGCTGGGCATTTTTCTCATTGATCCGGGTGATCGTATCGAGACTTTCCCCAACCGCAAGATTTGCCTTATCTGCCTTTATCTCAAACTTATTCAGACTCTTAGAAGCCGAGGACGAAACTTCATCCAGAAAAACTTCCCCGCCGGTCAGCCCATTGGAGAACTGTTTATAAAATTTTCCAAGTGCCGTCTGACTTTTTTCCAGCAATGCGGAAGTTTCTTTTAAAGAAGAAGAGCTGTCCTTTGCTGCCTCATCCACCTGATCCAAAGACTCCTTGATTTCTTTGATCTGTGCATCGGATTTATCTACTTTTTTCTGAAATTCTTTTACCAGCTTCTGATAATCCGTTAAATTATTCTGAACTTCGGTAATGGCAGATGTCAGTTCCGACTGTGTATCGTCCAGTCCTCTGGTAATACTGTCTGCGGAAGACTTTACAATTTCTGATACTGCCGAAGATGCCGTGGCAGAAAATGTGTCGTTGATCTGCTGTTGCACCGTTGTCGCACCGGTATCCGTAATCTTCGGTGCAATGGCATTTTTCTTTTCATTAACATAATAGTCCAGCTTCGGGCGTTTCAGGTCTCCGGAGAGAATACTTACCAGGGAACTACTGAAATTCTCCGGAATGACGATTGCCGCATAGTAATCTCCTGCCTGCACACCTTCTTTTGCTTTCTCTTCACTGACAAACTGCCAGCCCAGCGACTTGTTTTCTTTCAGTTTTTCAACAATCGAATCGCCTGCATTCATCGTGATCACGTCGGTTTTGGTCCCTGTATCGCAATTGGCAATTGCCACCTTGATTCCCGAAGTATTTGCATACGGGTCCATGTTTGCGGCAATATTAAACCATGCATACAAAGACGGCAGGAGACATACGCCGATCATAACCAGTGTCGCGGCACGGTTTTTTAACAGACGTCGCACATCCCTGCGGAAAATCTGAAATGCTGTCTTCATTCATTACCTCTTTCTATTCTCAGTTTCTTCATGAAAAAAGGAAAATGGCTTTTTCAGCCATTCCCCTTTTTTATTATAAAGAGTTCTATATGAATGTTCAACCGAAACTTGAAAATTATTAGAACGTATTATTTGGACGCAGATATTAGAATTTTCTCTGTTCACAGAAAACCTATCTTCCTAAAATCATGTCCTTATTTTTCATCATTGCATACCTTATCATGCCGGCAAACAACAACAAGAGTCCAACCATAATCACTACAGTTGCCGCAACACAAAACCATAACGCGCCCTGCACACCAGAGGCAAAGATCCTGTAATACAATGCAGACGCACAGCCTCCAATGACAAGCCCTACAGCAATGCCATTCCTTCCATATCCGAAAAACTCTTTTGCAAGCATCTGTTTCTCCTGCTTCGGTGTCATGCCGACCGAGCGCAGAATGACAAATTCCCGTCTCCGCTGCCACAGATCGGTCAGCACCGTATTACAGATGTTCGTCACACCGATTAAAAGCACTGCAAGCAAAAATCCATAGAGTGCAATTCCATCTACAAACAACAGCATATTGTTTTCCCGGTTCTGCAGATCGCGGTTTCGGATTTCCTCCGGATAAAAATCATAGGTTTTTTCCAGTGCCTGTGTGAGCGTTCCCGGATCGGTACTGGCGTATTTTACGGTAATTTTTGCACCGCCCTGCGGATCGTGGGCATCAAGCCATGCATCACTGACAATGATGGTTCCGGAGTCTGTATAGCTCTGCGACGTATCGACACCAAACGGCCGCCTGGTTGTGACTGCTGCGATCTGCATCTGATCGGTCATGTCCGGTGTTTTCTCCATCTGTTCTTCGTGGCAGAACTGTCCCCTGATCCAGTCGCCTGGTTTGTAATCTGTCACCTTCCATGTGGTTTCCTTTCCATCCCAGTACCCGGCATACGCATTGTAAAATATCGCACAATCTTTTGCCGTTTCATAGGAAAGTCCCAGTTCTTTCAGGTAATTGCGGTACGCTGTTTCTCCGACTGCCAGTACCTGGATCACTGCGGTCGTCTCATGTTTGAGATCCGGCGCTCCATTTCGTCTGATATGCGTCTGTGTATACGGTACCTCTTTCGTATTCACCATATATGCCGCCGTCCGCAGGACTGCCGCTTCCGTGACGCTTTTTTCCTTTGTGCTCTGCAAAACCGCAGACCGGTTTGCCTCCCAGCTTCCCTGCACATCCACCGAAACATTGGCATGATCGTCAAACATATGGTTGCTTTGTCCTACCGAAATCGTCTGTACTCCCATAAAATAGGATACCAGAATAAAAAGCGCCGTACATCCTGCGATTGCAGCCGTGATCGTCCGTTTTTTTGCCCGGCGGCTTTTCTTTGCCTGCCCGCGCATTGCCGCAACCGGGAAACTTTCTGCCGCCTGTTTTGCCGGACGGCGCGCGGAGAGAACAAGAGTGACAGCCGAAAGGAAAATACCGGCGATAAGCATCTGCCATGCCACATGAACATGCAGATACTGTACGGTATTCTGCCCGTACAACAACGCTTTGATGGCATAAATCCCACCTGTCGAAAGCAGCAGTCCCAGCACAGTTCCCAGGGGAATTGCGGTGCGTCCCGTCAGAAAGGCTTCGTAATACACACTTTGCCGAATCTGCCGCGGTGTGGCGCCGACCGAGGCAAGCATGCCGTAACTCTTTCGCTTTTCCTCCATGGAAATAGCAAAGCTACTACCGATGCAGCTTACCGCCGCTGCCAGAATGATAACATTTGTGACCGCAACTGCAAGATAAAGCATGTGATACGCCGACTGGCCGATATCCATGCGCTCAAATCTTATCAGCCCCCAGTTTTCATAAAACCGGTACAAAGACCGCTCCATCAGATCATTAATCTGGCGGTTTGTGATGCGTTCATCTTTGATAAACGGAAATTTCTGTACGCCGGGGGTAAGTGTAACACCCACAATATCCGCTGTCGTCTGTGCCCGGTCACGCAGCCCTGCTTTCGTGTACTTGCAATAAATATCCGTGCGCTGCATGTACTTTTCCGGGATATTATCTCCCTTTGGATTCAGATATGTAATTACACTGTAGCCCGGTGCTGTCCACTCCTCAAATCCAAAGTTCGGACGCTGCACAATGCCAACCACCTGAAAAGATGCCGTTAATTTCTTTTTCAGTTTTTCTCCCGTTCGGTAACCACTCGACTGTGTCAGTACATTCCCGTTCTTATCCTCACGTTCGGAAATGTCCAGTGTGATCGTATCCCCCACACGATATTCCACACCACCGTTCGTCATCATATGCCGGGAAAGCAAAATCTCATGATCGTTTTTGGGCATACGTCCCTTGATCAGATGCAGGGCATTTTTCTGCATGGCCCGATTGTCCATTGCGGTCAGATACACATACGGTTTATCGGGATTTTTACTGCCGGAAAGCTTTGCATACCCCAGCCCGACACTCTGGTATGCGGTCGCAACCTTGCGGTTATTTACAATGTGATCCGCCTCCTCACGCGGCACATCGTAAAATACATAGTCATAATCTCCGCTTAAATCCTTTGCATATTCGATCAGTCCCGCCTGACAGGACGAAGCAAAGGAAAAAACTGCGGCAAACAACGCCGTGGCAATGCAGGTTGTGATCCACACGGCAATGGTCTGCCGTCTGTTTTTCTTTCGCTCACGGATTGTCCGTTTTTTCATAATGGAAGTAACCATGCCTATCCCTCCCTTATGATCTTTCCATCTTCAATGGCAATCACACGGTCAGCGGTCTTTGCGATCTCGAGATTATGTGTGATCATGATGATGGTCTGTCTGTATTCCTGATTCGCTCTGCGCAGCAGCTCAACGATCTCGTCACTGTTCTTTTTATCCAGATTTCCGGTTGGTTCATCTGCCAGAACGATTGCCGGACGGTTGATCAGTGCCCGCCCGATGGATACGCGCTGCTGCTGTCCGCCGGAGAGTTCTTCCGGAAGATGCTTTTCCCTTCCGGTAAGTCCCAGTTCATCAATCAGCTTATCCAGACGCTTTTTATCCACCGTCTGTCCGTCAAGTTCACACGGCAGTGTAATGTTTTCCTCCACATTTAATGTCGGGATCAGGTTGAAAAACTGATAGATCAGACCGATCTGCCTGCGCCGGAAAATTGCCAGTTTTTCCGTGCTCAGCGTATAGATATCTTCTCCCTGTATCCAGACCTTCCCCTCCGTTGGCTGGTCCACGCCGCCTAACATATGAAGCAGTGTCGATTTTCCGCTGCCGGAACTACCGACAACTGCCACAAATTCGCCCTGTGCAACGGAAAGAGACAGATCATTGACTGCGGTCACACTTGTATTGCCTTTGCCATAGATCTTTGTAAGATGTTCTGCTCTTAAAATTTCCATTGTGTTCTTTCCTCCTTTACAGGTTTCATCTTACGCATGGCAGGTGACATCTCCGTGACATTTTGGAAATTTGTCAAGTTATTTTAAATATTTTATGAGAAAAACATTGTATCCATTTTCGGATTCAACACTCAGATAAGCATTTTGTTTTTCAAGAATGGCTTTTGCAAGGGGCAGTCCGATTCCGATATTGCTGCTTCCATCGTTTGCGGCACTGTAATAGCGTTCAAAAATTTTCTTTATCTTTTCTTTTGTGATCGGTGCCCCCGGATTTGCTATGGAGACAGACGTATAAACTGCATTATCCGAAAGCGTTACCGTCACGGTTTCGCCCTTTTTGCTGTGCTCAATGGCATTTTTCAGAATGTTTTGTACCGCTTCGCGGTTCCAGTCCAAATCGCCCACCCGCAGCACCTGTGCTTCCATGCCGCAAACGCGGATTTTTACGCCTTTCAGTTCCGCAAAAATTTCCAGATGATCGATTGCCTCCGTAAGCATCCGGTTGACGGGAAACGGCTCTTTTTTCAGTGCAACCATTCCCGCATCCAGCCGGGACAGTTTTAACATAGCTACGATCATCCAGTTCATGGAATAAATCTGCCGGGAGATTTCGCGCAGAAAACGCCTGCGGGTTTCCGGCGGCATCTGCTCATTTTCATTGAGGTTATCCAGCAGAATGGATGCTGAAGTAAGCGGTGTTTTCAACTGGTGGGAAATGTCCGCAACCGATTCTGCAAGCGCGGTCTTTTTCTCTTTTGCGTGATCGGATTCTTCTTTTAGAAACAGCGTGATCTTGTAAAGCTGGTTTTTCAGATGGCTTAGTTCATCCTCCGTGTTGTCCGCCAGTGCAGATCATAATGACCGCGGACGATTTCTTCCATGTAATCCGACAGTTCCGCAAGTTTACGGCTCCGCCGTTTCTGATAAATGAAAAACAGACCTCCGGCTGCAAGTTCCGCCAGCAGCACACCGCCAAGCGTCCCCAAAAGAATCCTGCGTTCCATGGTTTTTGTTCCGGCAATCACCGGTTCCGCCTCTGATATGCCATAACTTTGCAGGATTTTTTCTGCTTCTTTTATCTCTTTCTGATGGGATTTCTGATATGCATGCGGGTGCTCTAACATGCGCATACACTCTGAGATTTTTTCCTGTCTGGATTCCTCTGTGTCACTGCCATCGTTTTTCAGTACGATGCCAAGCATTGCAGTTACTGCCTCATTTTCCCGCGCCCTGTAGTTGCGAACCACCAACGTGGTCACAGTTCCTGTAAGAAGTAAAATTATAACATTGCACAACAGAAACCATTGAACAAATTTCTTTGCTTCTTTATTTTCGTATTCCATTATTTATCACAGAGTTCTTCCATCGTTTTTACCACAACCTTCCCCTCTTTGATCTGGCGATCGGATTCCCGAATGTGTTCCAGATTGGTTTTCGAATAGAATGGATCCTGTGGTGCTTCAATTTCAAACGGAATTTTCCGTTCTCTCAATGCCTTTTTCGTATACACCATATAAAATGTGGAAATATTCATTCCCATTGCTTCACACATTTCATCCAGTTCCTTTTTCATCTCATCATCCATACGCAAACTAATTGTTGTCATATTCTCACACCTTTCTGCAATATTTAATACATATGCTTTCATTTTACATATATTATATTCTTTTTTATGAAAATTATCAATATTTTGTCACAGATTCAGCCGATACCCGATCCCGCGCACCGTGACAATCACATTCCCCTCTTTGTCACCAAGTTTTTCGCGCAGACGCTTCATTGTAACGGTCAACGTATTGTCATTGACAAAATTTCCTGCCATATCCCAGATTCCGTTTAAAATTTCCTCGCGCGTAAAAATTTTATGCGGATTGGAAAATAAAGTCATAAGGATTTTGTATTCGAGCTTTGTCACCGCGATCGGTTCCCCGTCCCGATAGACTTTGCCCGTGTCCGGTTCCACCGCAATATTTCCACAGGTCAGCCGCCGGATTTTTTCGGTCCTGCGCAGCACATTGCGGATGCGCGACACCAATTCCCGATTTCGAAACGGCTTGATCACATAATCATCCGCTCCGAGATCAAATCCGAGCACCACATCTTTTTCCTCATCCTTTGCCGTCAGAAAAATGACCGGTGCAATGTCATGTTCCTTAATTTTCCTGCACAGATCAAATCCGTTTCCATCCGGAAGGGAAACGTCAAGAAGCACAAGATCCACCTGCCTGCTGGCAAGAAGATCCTGTGCTTCTTTCTTTGTTTTTGCCGCTAAAAACGTATATTGTTCTTCTGTCAGAAGATATTCTAACCCCATGATGATTGACTCGTTATCCTCGATCAGTAAAATTGTCTCATTCATACTGCCTTTTCCTCTGTTTTTCAACATTCTGCTTATTATAATAAAAGAAACGAAAGGAAAAGTCCAGCCATCCATCAGACTTCCAGCCGGTGGTATCTTCGTTTTCCCACAGCCATCAAGCAGACTGCAGCCGTTCCACTGCAGAATAACACGGCAAATTCATTTCCTGCAAACGACAGGCACAGATCATTTTCCATAAACCAGCCTCCGCTGGTTGCATACAGTACTGTGGGATTAAAGAATTCCCGGATAAGATCCCACACATTTCCCATCTGCACATAGGCAAGCAGATATGCCCCCATAAAAAGAAGACCCAATACCGCAAACGAAAAATAACTGTTCTGTAAAAACAACTGCACTGCGGCAGTAACAGCCGCAACGATCCCAAGCAGTCCCACAAGCACCACCAGCGCAAGCAAAAGATAACGCCACTGCTCCAGCCGCCAGAACGTGACAAACGGATACATCATCTGCAGCCGCGGCTCTGCAACCATACATGCCGCCACCGGAACATGCCACAGGTTCTGAAACGGAACCGCTGCAAAAAATACCAAGAGGGTAAACACTGTAAGCAGTCCTGCATAAAACAGCCCGCACAACGTTCCTGCAAGCATTTTCTTTTCCATCATTTTCTTTCCGGTGGTGGTCGCTAAAACCAGATCCTGCGTCTTATATATCCTCTCATAATCCATCAGATACAGCATCGAAAGAATCATCAGAACCGCGGTCTGCAAAATCAGCTTCTTCCACAGTTTTCCATACAAAGTGGAGTGCAGTTTATACCAACTTCCCGGATAAAAGGCATACGTGCCTTCCCCTGTTTTCCGGATCTGTTCCACCCGCTTCTGCAATCGGTCATAATTGCGCACAATCCACATTCCCCAGGCTCCTTGCGGTTCATATCCACTCTTTTTTTCTTTCTGTTCCAGAATCTTACGCATATCCAATGTATCATACATTCCGCCATAGGTCTTTTTATAGTCCGCATAGGCACTTTCATACTCCGGGCTTGCCGTCTCCTCATCCGTCACAGCCACATGCATCTGCCGCAGTTCCTTTCTCATGCCGGCATTTCCCACATAGGTATAGATACTCAAAAACTGAAATAATCCAAATGTAATACAGACAATCCACAGAAACGGATGCCGCAGACATTTTCCACACTCTTTTTGTAAAAGGCGCATTCTTTCTCTCCTTTACACTCATCTATCATCAGAAATCTCTGTAATGATCCCTGTGCATTTTCCACCACAGCACGCACGCGCATGCCAAAATCCACCCCAGAATCCAAAGCACTTCCGAATAAGGCAGCCCATTTTCTTCCATTGGCTCCTGAAACAGATGTACAAAAATGTGTGTCAGCAAAAAGCCAATTCCTGCGCATGCCGGAATGGCAAATGCAATTCCCGCAATGTAATTGCCTGCCGTTCTTCCGATCAGGTAAATCAAAACAACCGCAGCCAGCACAAACACAAAAACCAGCAGCATGTAAAGCAGCATATAGAAACCAAATGGCAGATTTTTACACCACAACTGCAGTCCCTTATCGTTGATACAATCGCCTTTCCAGAATACCGCCAGTCCTTTTATGACATAAACCAGTACATAAATACCAAATTGTACGATTCCCACAAAACCGCAGCAGCCCACAAGTGCCTGAAACTGTCTGTCAAAAAGTTTCCGCCCGGTAGCAGTCGTTGCATACAACGGCAGCACATGACATAACCGTTCCCGTATCAGATACGGCAGTGCAAGGATTGCAAAACAAATCAGAAGCAGAATTCCCATCATTCTCATATCTTTTTCTACAATATAAAAAATTCCACCCGGCATTAGAGAGATACTGTCTCCATTCTGTAAATTTTTGTATTCATCCAGCCGATCGAGCACCTGAAGTTCAAAAAACAGTTTTGACCCTTTTGAATCCTCAAAGACCAGACGCGACAGTTCCTGGTCGATTTTCTTTTCCTCATCGGTTAAAGTATCCTTATCAAAAAATGTTTCCTGTGTCTTCGAAAATTCCTGATAATTCGTAATTTTTGCATCTGCAAGAACCTGATCCGCCGCAATGATCCGGGTGTATGCCTCTTCCAGTTCTTTTCTTTTTTCATCCAGCTTCGACCAGTCCTCACGCGGCAGCGAAGTTCCCCAGCTTTCGATCAGTTCGGCGTAAAACGGCATATCATACGGGGAATCTGTTGTCTGCCCTCCCGCCGGATAAATCGTCACTTCTAAAAACAAATGATAAAACAGCACCGTAAATACTGCTATAACAAGCAATACCCGGATATCCATGATTTTTTTACATTCTTTTATCAATATTTTCATGCCGGTTCCTCCTGATAAGTAACCAGAAATACATCTTCCAGATTCGGCGTACAATTCCTGCTGCCTTCCTCCGGCTTGCTGCTGTAATAACGCACCTGCATATGTTCCTGCTCCTGCCGCACAGAAAGAATCAGATGCGTGTCTTGAAATGCATCAAACGCACGGTCTTCCATCACGCACTCATACACCTTTCCATCAAGCGTTTTACAAATATTGGAAACCGTGTCCATCCGGTATAGTTTACGTTCTTTTAACAGAATCACCTGATTGGCATTCGACTCAATATCCGACACAATATGCGTGGAAAGAATGACGATCCGGTCCTTTGACAACGTTGACAGGATATTGCGGAAGCGCGCCCGCTCTTTTGGATCAAGTCCCGCAGTCGGTTCATCCAGTATCAGAATTTTCGGATCATTTAACATTGCCTGTGCAATTCCCACCCGCTGGATCATTCCTCCGGAAAATTTTTTCATTTTTTTGTCTGCCACATCAGAAAGTCCGACCAGTTCAAGCAGTTGTTCTATCTTTTCTTTTGCGGTCTGCTTTGGCATATTTTTAAGTGCTGCCAGATAATCCAGATACTGCACGGGTGTGTTGTTTTTGTAATATCCAAACTGCTGCGGCAGATATCCCAGCAGATCCCGGTATTTTTCCCCGAGTTTTGCAACAGGAATCCCATCCCATAAAATTTCTCCCTGTGTAGGAACCAGCAGGGTTGCAATCATTTTTATGAGAGTTGTCTTTCCCGCACCGTTTGGGGCAAGCATTCCGTAAAGCCCATGCTCCATCTCAAGACTGATGTCTTCCACCGCCGGAAATTTTCCGTAACTTTTGCTAACATGCGAAAGAGTAAGCATCTTTTTTCTCCACCTTTCCTATTGATACGAACAAAAGACAAAAGCTTGCGGCAGTGACCGCGCCGTGCACCGCCAGCGGAACTGATGTAAAAAGAAACATCTGCACGCCAGTTCCCGCAAGCCTTGCAATCACGCACACACACGCCCAGACTGCGATCAGACCTGCATAAAACAGACCACCCGCGCCTTTGTGGCAGGCATATACACAGACCGAGGCAAACAAAAACACACTGCTGCTTCCCACCAGAACCATACTCACAAACGCTTTTCCCGAAATATCTGTAAATAAAGCTGCTCCTGTCACATTGACCAGTATCATGATCACGCCAGCATACAGCATGCGGAGTCCCGACAGATAACTCTGGGAATAATGAAACGAGGCGATCAGATCCTGCATGTGGTTCTGCGCATCCAGCCACCACGCCAGTGCCGCAAACACCAGAAAACAGACAGGAAATCCTAAAAACACGATGATCATCTGCGTTTCGGGCTGCTTTGCATATGACTGTCCGAGCCATCCGATTCCCAGATACAGACAGGCAACAATAAGCCAGATACTTCCGCTCTGATAAAATATGGCACGAATGCCCGGTCCCCAGTAAATTTCTTTGATTCTTTCCCACAAACTCTGCCGCTTTGGTATTGCTTTTTCCACAATCGCACGACATTCCCTCTGCATAACGCTATCCTCCGGGAATTCTACTGGAAGCAGTGGTATCTTCTGTTCTTTCTTCCATTCCTTTTCCTTCATCTTTGCACCTCCTGCCGAATCCTTTTTAACATCTGGTAAAACCGGGTCTTTACGGTACTCTCCGCAAGATCCATCTCCTCTGCAATCTGCGCAAATGTCTTCTCCTCAAAGCATTTTTTCTGAAAAATGCGAATCCATTCGCACTCATAGGAAACGACAATATCCATAATCCGGCGAATCTCTTCTTTTTGAACCATATGCTCCGCCAGATCACGCACAGTTTTTTCCTCCTCTGTTTCCCATTGCAGGGGCTGCTGCAGTTTTTCCTTTTTATAACTTTTACTGCGATAATAATCCGTGATCCTGTTGGCTGCCACACGGTATGCCCAGGTGCGGAAGCCCGCCTTTTTCTCATCAAACGCATAAATTCCCTGCAAAACCGTAATAAAAATTTCCTGTGTCAGATCAAGCGCAAGTTCCCTCTCTCCGGTCTGCCGTAGGTAAACGCATAGATTTCCCGGTAGTATCGCTGGATCAGTTCATCCGCCGCTTTTTTATCCTGTTTTTTCTTAATTCTGCGGATTAACTGATTGTCCGTCTGCATGCATGTTCACCGCCTTTATCTCCGTTCACTCAGATATACGAAATATGATACAAAATAGTTGGGATTCTGAAAAGATTTTTCAAAAACAAAAAAGAGCCGGTGCAAAATCAATTTGCACCGGTTTCCTTTTGTAACACTTTTTATGCTTCCTTCCGCAGTTCCTTTGCCGCCTCCACAAGATGTTTCAAGCTGGCAACGGTCTCCGGTACGCCGCGGGTTTTTAATCCACAGTCCGGATTTACCCAGAGCTTCTCCGGAGCGATACGGGTGAGCATTTTTCAAGTGCTGCCTTGATTTCCTCTACTGACGGTACACGTGGGAATGGATATCGTACACGCCCGGTCCTACCTCCGTCTTGAAATGGTTCTCCTTTAAGGAATCCAGAATCAGCAGATCGGAACGGGATGCCTCAAACGTAATGACATCGGCATCCATGTCGTCGATTGCGCGGATGATATCGGTAAACTCGCTGTAGCACATATGGGTGTGGATCTGTGTCTGTGCTTTCACGCCGCTGTGTACCAGACGGAATGCCGGAATTGCCCAGTCAAGATATTCTTTGTACCAGTCACTCCTGCGCAGCGGAAGCTTCTCGCGGAGTGCTGCCTCGTCAACCTGGATCACACGGATACCATTTGCCTCAAGATCAAGCACCTCATCCCGAATGGCAAGTGCGATCTGATAGGTGCTTTCCTTTAAGGAAATGTCCTCACGCGGGAAAGACCAGTTTAAAATCGTAACCGGACCGGTCAGCATGCCCTTCATCGGCTTCTTTGTCAGGCTCTGTGCATAAACGGACCAGTCCACGGTCATCGGCTTTTCGCGGGATACATCCCCCCAGATGACTGGCGGCTTCACGCAGCGGGTACCATAAGACTGTACCCATGCCTTCTCGGTAAACAGATAACCACGCAGCTGCTCGCCAAAATATTCCACCATGTCATTTCGCTCAAACTCCCCGTGCACCAGCACATCAAGTCCGATCTCTTCCTGGATCTGTACCCACTCAGCAATCTTCTTTTTATTAAATTCCACATAAGCTTCTTCGCTGATCTCTCCCTTGCGGCGTGCCGTACGGTTTTTCTTGACATCCGCAGTCTGTGGGAAAGAACCGATCGTTGTCGTCGGGAATACCGGCAACGCAAACTCTTTTTTCTGAATCGCTTCACGCTCTTTAAATACCGGAAGTCTGGTAAAGTCTTCCTCACGAATCGCTGCTACACGCTCCTGTACCACATTGTTTCTGCAATCCGGACGGGTGGCAAACAGAGAGGCATTTTCCAGGAATGCCGCATCCAGTTTGTATTCAACGTCTGCCAGTTTCTTTAACTCTGCCAGCTCCTGCAGCTTCTCCTCTGCAAATGCAAAATGCTCCGTGTATTTTTCCGGAAGCTTTGTCTCATTTTTCAATGTATATGGCACATGAAGCAGGGAGCAGGAAGTATTTAACACCACATCGATGTTCTTCGCCTTAAGCGCATCGATCACTTCCAGAGTCTTTCCATAGTGGTTCTTCCAGATATTTTTTCCGTTGACAAGTCCTGCAAACAATACCTTATCCTGTGGAAAACCATTTGCTTCTACCAGTTCTTTTGTTTTTCTTCCCTCTAGGAAATCCAGACCGATTCCGTCAAAAGCAAGCGCTGTGATATTGCCATAGCAGTCACGCACATCCCCGAAATAGGTCTGTAACAATACTTTGCCTGATCCCTTTTTTGCAAGGATTCCCTGATATAAGGTTTCGAATAATGCAATATCTTCACGGGTCAGATCATGCACCAGATATGGTTCGTCAAACTGTACCCATTCTGCGCCGGCTGCGGCAAACTTCTCAAGCAGCCCTGCGTATGCAGCGATCACGGCATCTGCATAATCTGTGGCCTGTTTCTTTCCCACATAGCGCAGAAGTTTTAACAGGGTAAATGCACCGATGATCACCGGTTTTGTGGTAATACCAAGGGCTTTTGCCTCTGCAAACTCATCAAACGGTTTGGTTCCGGCAAGCCTGATCTCTGTAGTATCGTCAATCTCCGGTACCATATAATGATAATTGGTGTTGAACCATTTTTTCATGGCAAGTGCCTTGACATCTCCGGCTGCTCCCTGATACCCTCTTGCCATGGCAAAATAAGTATCCAGTGCGGAAAGTCCAAGTTTTGTGTAGCGCTCCGGAATAATATTGAATAATACTGCCGTATCCAATGTCATATCATAGAAAGAAAAATCATTTGACGGAATGAAATCCAGTCCGGTATTTTTCTGTAATATCCACTGGGTTTTGCGGATTTCTTTTGCGGTATTTTGTAATTCTTCCGCAGAAATCTCACCGCGGAAATATTTTTCTGTTGTAAATTTCAGTTCCCGTAAGGACCCCACTCTCGGGTATCCGATAATTGATGTTTTCATTATGCTCTCCTGATGTACAATGTTATAAAGTTCATCCAGAGAAGCGGCCACTTCTTTTGTTGCGCTTTAGTATAGCACAAGTCAAATTTATTGCATAATACGATTTTCTACCGGTTTACCATAGTTTCAAACTATATCAGTTTTATTTGACAAACGCCCTCTGGTTTCATATGCTTATTAATAGATTTGTCCCTATTTACATTTGTGTGTCTGATAGCTGTTTTAGTCAATGGTTCTTTATGACATTTACATTGAATATAGAAACATACATTTCTATGGATGGGTTTAACAACATCAAATGTTGCAATGAAATCAACGCCACCATCAAAGCCTGCCTTATATCTTTCTGGGTCAGCTTCATTAAATTGTGGTTTTAAGGTAATGAGTACAAGCATTAACCAACGTCTATGAGGCTATTTTTCAAACACCAAGATATAGAAAATATAAAATATTTTTTAGAAAGGAAAATTTTTTATAGAAAATAAATTACAGACATTAGCTTGGCTGTAGTCTTTTTAAACAGCATATGTTAGACTACTGTTATACAATTGGTATTTATAGAAAAAATCAAACAGCTAGGAGAGCATTTATTTATGAATAGTTTTACATATGCATTGGAACAAAGAAATTTGGAAGAATTAAGAAAGTATCCTAAGGCAGACTTGCACAATCATTTTGTGCTTGGTGGAAATAGAATGTTTATATATCAGAAAACTCGTAAAAAAATTGAGCCATTAGTTAATCCTTTGTCATCAATGGATGAGATGAATCAATGGAGTCAAAAATATATTGATCAAGATTTTAATAGCACTGCGATGAGAAAATTTTTAATCAGAGCAACCTTTGAACAAGCCAAGGAAGATGGAGTAACTGTGCTTGAAATTGGTGAAGATGTGTGGGGCTTAAATGAATTTTTTAATAATGATATTGATGAGTTGGTTAATGCTTTTACAAGTGCTCAAAAAGAAGTCGCTCCCGATATAGAATTAAGGCTCCAAATTGGATTATCAAGACATTGTCCTATCAGTTATTTAGAAGATTGTTTATCGCTTTTTTGGGGAAATAAGAATTTTTATTCTATTGATTTGTACGGTGATGAATTAGCACAACCTATCGAAAATTTTAAAGGAATTTATCGGCGTGCAAAAAAGAAGGATTAAGGCTAAAAGCGCATGTTGGAGAATGGGGGACTGCCAAAGACGTAAGAACAGCAGTAGAGGAATTAGAACTTGATGAGGTTCAACATGGGATAGCAGCAGTCAGCGATGAATCAGTAATCCGCTTTTTGGCAGATAATAAAATCAGATTAAATATTACGCCAACAAGTAATATTTTACTTGGAAGGGTTGCAGATATGTCTATGCATCCGATTGGAAAACTGTATCGTAGTGGTGTTGATGTTACTATAAATTCTGATGATGTATTAATATTTGATTCAGATGTATCCAAAGAATATCTACGGCTTTATGAGTCTCAGTGCTTAACTGCAGAAGAATTAGAAAACATAAGAAAAAATGGACTGAAACCTATAATTGTATAGACAAATCCTTGTCAATTACAAGAGACATTGAAAGAGCCAGTCCATTCAAGGTGCTGGCTCTTTCAAAATTCAAATCTAATAAATTGCACGACAACTTAGTGAAAAAATGAATACCCATTAGTGTAAAAATGAATAAAACATGTAGAAACGAATAAATATTCATGTTAGTTTAATCTAATAGGCAGAAGGAACACTTTTCCGAAAAGGGAGATAGATTTTTATCGCCCCAAAAGAGAAACTGATTATGCAGACAAATTTTCATTTATATCCACCGGAATACGATCGTACAACAAAACAGCCAATGAAGGATTTCGGGTTCATCGAATCGTTAAAAATCGACTCCATGGTTGTTCTGATCAAAGAAAGCTATCGCGGATTCGCTGATCTGTCACTGGAAAACTATTTTTCCACAGATGAACAGGTTCTTGATTACCGCCTCGGGGTTGTCGAAGATCTTGTTAACAATCCCAATCTGTACGAAACATTCGGTAAGGCTGTATCCATGATCTACAACATCAACGATATGCGCCGCGCGATGAGTTCCGAATTTACCATTGATTCTTCGCTCCGCTCTGTGCGGTACCTGGAATTATATGTGGAAATCGTCACACTGTTTGCCGATAATTTATCACAGGCTGCGCTGCAATCCGAAGGCATGAAAAATTTCCAGAAAGAAATCAATGGAATTGCACAGAGCAGCGAGTTTCAAACGCTAAGCTCTGAGCTTTCCAAGATGGAAACAAATTTCGGATACTTAAAAAGCGTAACGCTTGGCATCAATTTAGACGGAAATCTCTGCCCGATGGAAGCCGGATATATTGCAACCGAAGTGCTCACCGGCATCGGCATTATCGGCTGCTGTGGGCTTTATGTCACACACATCCACGATCTGACACAACAACTCGATGTCTACAATTCCCATCCTGAAAACCGCGGAAAAATTGACAACCTTGTTGCCATGATGGAAAGTAAGGAAGAAGGCACCCGAAGCTACAAGGTGATCCGGACAACCCCGGATGGCTTAAGCTATGCGAAGGATATTGCCAGACGGTATAGGCTGGATCTGGAAGATATTTTAAAGAATTGTAAATAAATCTATGGTAAACCTTGTCCCCATCCCAAATTCACTGTCCACTTCGATGGTTCCGTCATGTGCTTCGATAATTACTTTTGCAATTCAACATAACTGCACCTCCTACCGACTGGCATACAGGATAAATCCAAGTAGTCCGATTACAGCGGCACTTAACTATGCCCGCCAAAATAGAAAACAGCCTGTTGGCTTAGAAAGCACGATAACACTGATACACACGCTCCATCAAAAAATCAGAGGTTCCGGAGGACTAAAATCTCCCACAAAAATACCCTCGAAACTGCTCTCTGGTTGTCCTATATTTAACCACTAAAAATTGTGGGAAAACGACTCTCATTTAGCCAAATCTGGTCAAACCACATCATCCCGTTTATGTATAAGAAAACCCCGGAAAACCTTGATTTTCCGGGGTTTGTAAACCTTTTGATATAGCCTGAACAGTCGATTAACGCTTGCTGAACTGAGAAATCCCACAGGACAAGGGTTTGCAGAGATAATGTTGCATACTTGTTGTATGCGTAGAACTGTCCACAGAGTTCCAAAACAGCTAATGGTTCTATTATTCTTGCAATCAATTGTCTGCTTAAATATGCTGCGTCATAAAACATACCAATGATATACCGATTTGTCACTAAACTATTTGTTCCTTGCAATAGGGAAGTTCATATAGCGTATCCGGATCAATATCAATGCATTTACAAGCATCTCTATTTCCGCCTATATCCCATGCTAATGTATCATTCATGATCGTACATGTATCAATAAATACCGAAATATCCCTCAATGGTTTGAAAACTTCTTTATCCAACATATTTTTCATATCATAACATACAATTTTTCCATCTTCAAAGTAGACATACACTGTGTAGTCTTTCCTTGGTATCACTTGAACTACCTCAGGAAACATAAACAGCACCTCCTATACAAGTGGATTAATTCTATTTAACGGCTTTCCATCTTTTGATAATTCCCAATTCTGCATCAACTCATCTTGATGTAAAACACACCACGCTAGAATTAACTTTAATTGTCTTGATGGCAAAGCTCCCTTGATGCATCTAGCTGTATCAATTTCAATAATTGCCTTATTCTCATTATACTCCGCATGAAAATGCGGCGGATTATGGTCATCATAATACATTGTAACCCGAATTCCATAAAATAAAGATATTTCCGGCATATATTCACCTCCAAATACTCATTTTGATCTGTTCAAATACAGTATATCATACTTATTCCTTTTTTTATACAAAAACTCCCCAGAACAAAGATCCTGAGGAGTTGTAAATCGTATATAATTGTCCCTAAATATGCTGAATCGTATGATTCCAATTATCTCTTTGTTAACGCTTGCTAAACTTTGGTGCTCTACGAGCTGCTTTGAGACCGTATTAAACATCTCTATGGTGCGGTTTCCCTTGATATTACGGGCTTTTTCGCATTTTCTGTTGTCGGTTGTTCTATTCCTTAACCATAGAAATCGGTGATTTTTCATCAAGATTCTCTTGGTTCAAAGCATCATTCACTACCTCGAAAAGTTCCTCTGGTTTATTATACTTGACCCTCGCGTAAATGTCCATAGTTGTCTTACTATTCTCATGCCCTGCCAGATACTGAACTGTCTTAGGATCAACGCCCGCATAGAGCAGATTCGTGATGTAGGTATGCCGCAATAAGTGCGGTATTACATCGAACCCCAGGGTATAGCGAATCTTGGGATTGTTCCTCTGCGTTGTTCCTAATGTCGGCTTGACGGTATATTTGATGCTCTGTCCATTCACATATTTATAGTAGGTTCTCTCTTTCACAGAACGAACAACTACATACTGCCAAACTCTCGTAAACTGTGAATAGGAAAGTGGTTGCCCTTTGCTGTCAGCAATCACATACTCCGATATGGAATTTGCTTTTGCTTCCCGCAGACAGTCCACCAGACACTTCGGAATGGGAATATCCCTTTTAGCTGCCTTTGTCTTTAAGACGGTGGAGATCACTGGTCTGTTATGCTCTGCGCGCCATGCACGTTGTACAGAAATATATGTGGTGGATTCATCCAGGAATACACACTCCCATTGCAATGCAAGAATTTCTTCCCGACGTAGACCGGCATACAAGCCTGTCATAATAAAGAGATACGGCGGTAGTCCTTTCACCGTATCCAGCAGAACTGCAACCTGCTGGTCCGTTAAGGCATCTTTCTTTTTCGATGCTTTTCCACCCTTTGCTGAAATTCCAACGCATGGATTATGGGTTATCAGCTGACTGCGCTCTGCCGAATAGAAAACACACTTGATCAACATATTTACCGTAGCGTATAATCCTTCCGACTTTTTTGACAGTGGAACAAGTGCCAGGCGAATATCATCCGCAGTTACTTCTTCCATATACATATCTCCCAGAGACTTGATGACGTAGCTCTCATGTTCTGGTTATACCCCTTCATGGTAGCCGCAGACACCTTTGCCGACTGCATCAGCAGCCATTTTTCACAATACTCGGCAACCGTCGGATGCTTCCGGCGAAAGATGATTTCCTCCACCTGTCTCCGGGCCTCCAACTGCTTTTCATATAATTCTTCACAGGTGGTCGCATATAAGCTGACCTGCTTTCCATCGGCATCTGTAATTCTGGTTCTGTAATACAGTGTTCCTTTTCTTGTAACCGTTCCGTACTCTGGAACGCTTTGCTTTTTCTTAGCCATACAAATCTTCCTTTCCTGATAATGAGTGTTCTTAAATTCACACCTTCTTTTTATCAGAAAGCACTAACTTAATCAAAGATACGGATTATGAAAAACAAAGAGCGAGACATCCTTGCCTCGCTCCTGCGTTGTTTCCTGCTTTTATAATGTTATGCCTGTGCTGCATCCCACTGGGCAAATGCACCACCATTGTTCTTACCAGCTCATCCGGTCTGTTGTATTTGACCTTTGCGTAAATATCCATCGTAATTTTACTACTCTCATGCCCCGCCAGGTATTGAACCGTTTTCGGGTCCACGGACGAATGAATCAGATTCGTAATGTATGTATGCCGCAGCTGATGCGGTGTCACTTCAAAATCCAAACTGTAAATCACTTTGCCGTTATGTGCTGCCTTTTCACCGAGGACCGGCGTAACCGTGTGCTTTACACGCTTTCCATCCTCGTAGCGATAATAGAAACGCTCCTTGACAGTTCGGGTCACAATATACTGCCAGAGCCGCTTGAACTGCGTATAGGATAACGGATCACCGTCTCTGTTCGACACTACATATTCTGACTGTGAATTAGCTTTTGTCTCTTTCAGACAGTCCGCCAGGCAAACCGGCAACGGAATATTTCGATGCGCGGCTTTCGTTTTCAGCTCATCCAGAATCACCGGTCTGTTATTTTCCGTGTGCCATGCCCTGCGTACCGTTAAATAAGGGCAATCCACATCCAGATATACAGAATCCCATTTTAGGGCAAGAATTTCTTCTCGCCGCAATCCTGCATACAGCCCTAACATGACAAATACATACGGCGGAAGTCCCTGAATGGCATCCAGCAGTCTGGCGGCCTGTTCATCCGTCAATGCAGCTTTGTCCTTCTGCGGAACGCCTCCACCTTTGGCTGTAAGGTAAATCGTTGGGTTGTTATCAATAATCTTACTTTCCTTTGCTGCACGGAAAATGGATTTATACAGGATAACCACTGACTTATATACCGAAGCGGACTTCTCGGAAACAGGAACAAGTGCAAGCTGAATG
>ENA-OQHY01000296-OQHY01000296.1-human-gut-metagenome-genome-assembly--contig:-NODE-296-length-29134-cov-3.131486_pt1 | contig 29134 bp, 35 predicted proteins | sample MGYA00242570_ERZ504733 | MGnify/ENA primary metagenome ERZ504733 (study PRJEB26092, sample SAMD00036219) | human gut metagenome | host: Homo sapiens | study: EMG produced TPA metagenomics assembly of... | reverse complement strand
GAAAATTTGGATGAGTTAGATACATGGGATAAGTTTATACGGACATATAGTGTTCATTTGTGTGGTCATGCTAATTATATGGCTCATTTGACTGATAATATCAAATGGGAAAAAGATCCATTGATGAGCTTTTTTATTAAAAGTTGTCGGGAAAATTGTAAGGACATATCAAAAGGTGGTGCAAAGTACAACAATTACGGAATTTTGTCAGTTGGATTAGCAAATTGCGTTAATTCACTTATTAATATTCGAAGTATGTATATGAGCAAAACAGATTTAGTTTGAAGGAAATTTATGCTATGAGAAATAAAAATTTCTCAGGACATGATGATGTATATGAGTTGTTAAAAAATTCAAAAAAATATTTCGGATCTGATGATAATGAGGAAGACGTGATTGGACTTACGAATTGGTTAATTCATAGGGTAGACGAAACGCTTGAAGATTTTGAAAATCCATTCGGTGGAAAAATGAAATTTGGACTTAGTTCACCAGGCTATATTATTATGGGTCAATTTAATAATGCAACCTTTGATGGAAGGCTTGATAAAGAGCCATATAGTATTCATATTTCAGCAGATGACAATAGTAATATAACAGAGCTATTTAACTTTGCATCTAAATTGAATTATGGAAAGCATGGTTTTAATGGAAATGTAGTTGACTTTACAATGACACCTTCATTCGTTAGAGATAATTTAGAGAAGTTTGTGCAATTAATGAAAGGAAGTATTAATGCTGGTGTATTTCAAATGCAGATGAATGTAATAGATAGTGGTACATTGATTGAGGCAAAAGAAAAAATCCTGCAAAATTTCCAAATCTGATTGTTAGAGTATGGGGATTTAGTGCATATTTTAAGGATTTACCAGATGAATACCAAAAATATGTGATAGAGAGAGCACTAAAAAATGAAGCCGCTAATTACTAATATACAAAGATTCAGTTTGCATGATGGGCCAGAAATACGTACGACAGTATTTTTTAAAGGATGTTCATTACATTGTCCATGGTGTGCAAATCCTGAAAATATAAACAGGAAAGAAGAAATATATTTCATTCCAGAAAAGTGTAATCCAAGGTGTGTGCATTTTGTAGAGTGTAGTAACAAATTGTACCCGGCCGAGTGTGTGTACAATGCTGTAGGTATATGGGGGAAGCATTATTCTGAACAGGAATTATATGATATTTTGCTTAGAGATAAGTTGTTTTATGGAAAAAATGGTGGAGTTACATTTTCGGGAGGTGAACCATTACTTTTTCTACATAGGTATTATTCTAACCTATGCACTTGGTTGCATAGAGAAGGGATAAGTTTATGTATTGAAACATCCCTTTTTGTTTCAGAAGAAGCTGTGAAGTGGATGACCGAAGTTATCGACTATATATATATAAGACATCAAAATATTGGATTTCTGCAAATGTAATGATTATTTAGGAGGAAATCTGCAGCAATATTTGAAAAATATAGAAACTGTATACGAAAATAGAGGTGAAAAAAAACTGATATACAGGATACCATTAATTCAGGGATATACTGATTCAGAAGAAAACCTCGAGAATATTTGTATGTTATTGAAAAAATGTCCTCCATATAGAGTTGAAATTCTAAAAGCACACAATTTGGGAAAAAAGAAATATGAAAGATTGGGAAGAAAGTATGTAGATTTTTTGCCGCCTAATGAAGAAAAAATAAGATTATATTCGGAGAGAATTAAAACTCAAGGAATAGAGGTGGAGGTAAAACAGGTATGATAGACGAAGGAGTTCTATATGAATATTAATGAAGAAGTACACAAAAATTTTTGTTATGGATGTGGTGCTTGTAAGAGTGTATGTCCGGCAAACGAAGCCGATGTGATACGGTGTCACGTTTTCCGCCTCGATGCCCTGCACACGGATCAGCTCCTGCAGGCCGAGGTTCTGCGTTTTATGGAGCGCCCGAAGGCCGGCTTTTACAAAAATCCGGTTTTCTCCCTGCAGATCCATCACATCACCGATCGTCGCAATGGCGACAAATTCCAGAAAGCGGAAGCTGTGCTCCTTTGGAATACCTGCTTTTGCCTCCATCGTCTGGATCAGTTTCCATGCGACGGCCGCACCGCAGAGGCCCGGAAACGGATAGGAACAGTCTTTCTGTTTCGGATTGACAACCGCGTCCGCCGGCGGCAGGATGTAGCGGCGTTCTCCGTTTTCATCCTCCTCAAACGGAACCTCGTGGTGGTCCGTCACAACAACCGTCATGCCAAGCTCTTTTGCCAGACGGATCTGACTGCTCGCCGCGATGCCGTTGTCACAGGTGACGATCGTGTCCCGCCCCTCATCCGCGGCAAACTGCACAAGATGCTCATTTAAGCCGTATCCGTCTGCAATCCGGTCCGGGATACGCACATCCACATCGGCACCGAGATCTTTTAATCCGGTCAGCAGAATATACGTTGCCGTAACACCGTCGATGTCGTAGTCCCCGATGATGCGGATCGGCTTTTTCTCCCGAATTTTTTCTGCGATCAGATCTGCCGCGCGCTCCATATCCTTCATCAGCAGCGGATCGTGGAGCTGCTCCAGATCACCGAAGAGATACTCTTCGATCTCTTTCTCCCCGGTCACATCCCGGTTCCGGATCAGGCGGGCGATGACGGGATCGATGCCGAACCGGTCCGCAATTGCCTGGAAATCGGCGCGTTTTGCCGAAACTACCCAGCGTTCTTTCTTCATATGTTCTCCTCTTTCCTGTTAGCAGGAAACGCCGGACTTTTCCGGTCCGGCGTTTCTCTTTTTATGGTTTTTGCTGCTTTTATTTATTTTTTGTCTTATTCTGTACTGCTTTGGACGGCACATATTTGTTTTTTCCAACGTGCTTCATCACATACCACAGGGCACCTGTGATGCAGACAGAAGTGTAAGCTCCGCATACGATACCAACCATCAGAGGTGCTGCAAAGTCGCGGATGGAAGAAACTCCCATCACGAACAGAACAAAGATGGTGATAAAGGTGGTGAGGGAACTGTAAATGCTTCGGGTCAGGGTGTCCGTGATGCAGCGGTCAACCAGGGACTCGATCGGCTCTCTCTTTAACTCCGGCAGATTCTCACGGATACGGTCGAAGATGACGATCGTACTGTTGATGGAATAGCCGAGGATCGTCAGCATACACGCGATAAAGGTGCTGCCGACCGAAATACGGGATACCACATAGAATCCGAATACAATGGCGATATCGTGCATCAGTGCAAGGATGGCACTCGATGCGAAACGGATGTCGCGGAAACGGATCCAGATGTACAGCAGCATGCAGACTACAGCGATGATAACTGCTTTCATCGCATTCTGGCTCATTTCTTTACTTACAGTAGAAGAAATGTTGTCGAAAGTGATTTCAGAAGTATCGACACCGAAATTGTCTGCCATTGCCTGGTAAACCTGCTCACGCTCTTCCAGAGTCAGAGAACGTGTTTTGATGATGACATTGTTGCCTCCGACAACCTTTGTCATCTGAATATTGGAATCTTTTGTCACGCCTTCCACAACCGGCTCTACCTCTTTGTCCAGCTCTTCGATGGAGTAATCCTCGTTGAACGGAACGTTGATGGAAGTACCGCCCTTGAAGTCAAGGCCGAAGTTCAGTGCGCTTCCCTTTGTCTGATGCATGAAAATCATGCTGGCTGGAACGGCAAGCAGCAGAATGCAGGAGATCGTGAAGAAGATCTTTCTCTTTTCCACAAATGGAAATCCCTTGCGCTCTTTCTTGGTTCCGTAGTATTTCGCATCCTTCAGTCCCATACCGTACAGGCTGTTGACCAGCAGTCTGGAAACAACCATGGCGCTGAACATGGAAAGAACAATACCAAGAGCAAGTGTCATGGCGAATCCGCGGACACTTCCGCTCGCAAGCGCATACAGAACAGCTGCTGCAATCAAGGTCGTCACGTTTCCGTCCAGGATGGCAGAAGCTGCCTTCTTGAATCCGTCGCGGATTGCCGCATGAACCGTCTTTCCGGCACCGATCTCCTCCTCGATACGGGCATAAATGATAACGTTCGCATCGACCGCCATACCGATCGACAGGATAACACCTGCGATACCAGGCAGGGTCAATGTCAGGTCAAATGCATTTAAAGCAATCAGATTCAGCTCAACATAGATGAGCAGTGCCCATCCGGCAGCAATACCAGGCAGGCGATATACGATTGCAAGGAAAAGGATAATCAGTACAATGCCGATCGCTCCCGCTTTTACGCTGGTGGAAACAGCTGCAGATCCAAGCTGTGCTCCAACGACGCTGGAGTTGATCTCCTCAAGTTTCAGGGAAAGGGAACCGATACGGAGGGTGGATGCCAGGCTGGTTGCTTCATCCCAGTCCATGTTTCCGCCGGAGATGACTGCAGTACCATCGGAAATCACAGCGTTTACACTCGGTACACTGACGAATTTTTCATCATAATAGATACCGATGCTCTTTCCTGCGCTGTAGGCTTCCTGGGTTGCGTCTGCAAATTTCTGTTTTCCTTCGTCGGTCATTTTCAGCTGAACGACGCTCTCGGTTGCTTTTGTGGTGGAGTTCTGCTGATGCATGGCTTCTGCGCTCTCCACATCTTTACCGGTCAGAACGACGGAGCCGTCCTCCTCGAGCTCTTCGATAGTTTTTCCGTTCAGAACGTACTCGCCGGTCGAGCTGTCGTAGGTGTAGTTTTCTGTTCCGTCATCGTTGGTCTGTTTGATGAAATACAGGCTTCCCGGTTTACCCATCTCTTCCAGAATGGTGGTTGCATCGGTTGCACCCGGGATTTCAATGGTGATACGGTTGTCGCCCTGCAGATATACCTGTGCCTCTTCGCTGTACTGCTGCGCACGCTGTTCCAGCTTGTAGCGGGTATCTGACATTTCTTCGTCTGTCGGGTTGTCCTTTACGGCTGGTAGGTAATGCTGACACCGCCGGACAGATCCAGACCCAGGTTGATGTTCTTCATCGAACCGGTTCCGGTAGGACCCCATCCTTTGATCATCGTCCATCCAAGAAGCACTGTTACAATGGCTGCCAGGACGAGCGCGATGATACTCTGTTTCTTTTTCATCATGTCGCGATTTTCCTCTTTTCTTTAATCTTCGGCCAGAGCTGCCTTTATCATCAATGCGCACTCGATCCGCTTCTGCTGCATCTTACAGCCGATCTCGTAAACATCGTTGATCTTACCTGTGAAGTTGTAGGAGTTTGCCGCGCATCCGCCGCTGCAGTAGAACCGTGCAAAGCACTGGCTGCACTCCTTTTTGGAATAAACGTTGCATTTTTTGAATTCGTTGACCGTTTCTGTCTTTTTCACGCCTTCGTAAACATTTCCAAGGCAGAAATCTTCCTGTCCTACGAACTGGTGGCACGGATAGAAATCGCCCCACGGTGTTACCGCAAGGTACTCGGTTCCGGAACCGCAGCCGGAAAGACGTTTATAAACACATGGTCCGCCGGTCAGATCGATCATAAAGTGGAAGAAATTGAAGCCTCTTCCTTCTTTTTCTCTCTTGATCATCTCTCTTGCCAGAATGTCGTACTGTTCGAAGATCACCGGAAGGTCTTCCTCACGGATCGCATAGTCCTCGGTCGGAGGCGCTACAACAGGCTCAACCGAGATCTGCTTGAAGCCGAGGTCTGCCAGATGGAGAACATCAGCTGCAAAGTCTGTGTTGTAATGCGTGAAGGTTCCGCGCACATAGTATTTATCCTGATGACGAAGCTCAGCGAATTTCTGGAATTTCGGCACGATCAGATCGTAGCTTCCGGCACCTTTGCGGAACGGACGCATGTGATCGTGAACTTCTTTTCTTCCGTCGATACTTAATACGACGTTGCCCATCTCTTTATTGCAGAACTCCATGACCTCGTCGTTTAAGAGAACACCGTTGGTGGTCAGGGTGAAACGGAAGTTCTTGTTATGTAACTTCTCCTGTTCTCTTCCGTAGGCTACGAGCTGTTTTACAACATCCCAGTTCATCAGCGGTTCACCGCCGAAGAAATCTACCTCGAGGTTTCTTCTGCTGCCGGAGTTTGCGATCAGGAAATCAAGCGCTTTTTGCCGACTTCCAGGGACATCAGTGCACGTCTTCCGTGATACTCGCCCTCTTCTGCGAAGCAGTAACGACAGGCAAGGTTGCAGTCGTGTGCAATGTGGAGGCAGAGTGCTTTTACGACGGTCGGACGGTTGGAAACTGATCAATTGCGTTTTCGTAAATGTCTTTTGTAAAGAGCATGCCGTTATCTGTAAGTTCCTGAATTTCTTCTCTGGCTTCGGTGATGTCCTGCTCGGCATATTTACTGCTAAGCGCCTCTGCTGCCTCTTCTGCATTTTTTCCTTCGTTCATGCAGGAAAGGACATCGTATACGCAGTCATCCACAACATGGACGGAGCCGCTGTTGACGTCCAGCACCATGTTGAAGCCATTGCTTTTATATAAATGTATCACTGTGGTATTCCTTTCTATAACTCTCTCTTTTTTTGATGTGCCTGGCAAAAAGAATGTTCCCAAATCCGGCGAAACCGGTTCTGGGAACACCTTTTACTCGTCCTTATGGATTACTTTTACTTATGCTCGCAGCTCTGGTTGCCTACGGTGCAAGAAGTCTTACATGCGGACTGGCAGGATGTCTGGCACTCACCGCATCCACCTTTTTTTACAGTGTTCTGTAAGCTTTTTGTATTTAAAGTTTTGATGTGTTTCATGGCACATTCCTCCTTCATTGTAGTTGACGCGCGACTTTTTTATAGTCTTCGGCATTAGCTCTTCCCATTATAGCATAGGTTTTTCAAATTTAAAAGTCTGTTTTTTGAAATGTTCTGTTTTGTCCGCTTTTATCTGCCGTGTGCCGTCATTCCGCCTGCCATTCCGCCGACGGCACAGACTGCTGCCGCCCACAGAAGTCTTCCGGCTCCGGCAAATCCGCCCGGCAGGAAGACTGCGGAGACGATGATCAGAATGGCAAAATACACGATTCCAAAGCAGATGCCCCAGAGAAACCGCCGTTTTCCCGCCATGTTTCCTGCCATTCTTCCGCCGGAAAAGCTTGATGCCAGATAGATCACCACAATGCCCGCCTGCACCCAGCTTTCCTTCCAGGAAATTTCCAGAGCAGGAAAGACAGCAGCAAAAGAAGAAGCACCGAGATCAGATAGGAAACGAGAAGAGCCTTCAGCCAGCTGATCCCGCTGCCCGCACCCACCGCCCATGTTTTCTTTTCTTCCATAAGAAAAAGCCCTCCCATACTGTAAATGTATGGAATGGCTTTTCCGGATATGCCTGTTTCTTTATTCTTCGTCAAACGGATGATTCTTTTTGAATTCCAGCCATGCGGCCATGCTCTTTGCGCGTTTCGCCTGCATCTGAAGGAATGCCATGCAGAACATAACGGCTGCAGAAAGTGCGGAGCTGATCGCCAGCGGAAGCACCATCGTCTCATCGCCGGTGTTGACCGGGATGCTGCGGATGCTTACAGTGGTCTGTGTCTTCTTCTGCGGAATCTTTGTGCTTCCGGTACTGGAATTGGAAGAGCTGTTGTTACTGCTGCTCTTCGACGGTGTGGCTGTCGGAGTCGGAGTGGATGTCTTATTCGTTCCGTAGTTGTCCGGTCCTACAAGGATCGTTCCTGCGGCACGCAGCGTACTTACGTCATCGGCTGCACTTGCTGTCATTTCACCTGCACTCAGGTTGGATTTCTGCTCTGCAGCTGCAAGCAGTTCATGCTCGCCTTCGTCCGCCTCTCAGCTTCTGCTGTTTCCGTCTGCTCCTCTGATACAAGGCTTCTGGACAGACTTACTGCCACCGGCTGGATCAAAAGAGAGACATTGGAGATCAGATAGCCGTCTTCTGTGCTGTCCGTACCGGATGGATTGGAAATTTCATCGAAATTTTTTACGGTTTCGTTTTCTTTCTGAATTTCATCTTTTACAAGGTCATCCAGATTTTCATCCTGTTTCCACTGGTCCGATGATGCATCATTTCCCGTTCCGTTCTGGTTATCCTGGTTTGTATCGTCCTGGTTTGTATCATCTGCTGCAGGATCGTCTTTTGCTGTATCATCCGGGGCAGGTGTCACGGTTGGATCTTCTGCCGGAGTTTCCGGATTCTCCGGATTTTCACTGTCATCGGTATTCTCGCCCGGTGCTGTCGTCGGAGTTACTTCCGGCGTTACGGTCGGTTCCGCATCCGGTGTCGGCGCTGCCGTTGGTGTATCCCCTGTATCTTCTCCGTTGTCCGCATCCGGTGTCGGAGTTGCCGTTGGTTCCTCCGCCGGCGTTACGGTCGGCTCTGCGTCCGGCGTTTCCGTCGGTTCTGCGTCCGGGGTCACCGTTGGTTCTGCGGTTGGCTCTGCATCCGGCGTTTCCGTCGACCCGGAGTTGGTGTTACGGTATCTTCTGCCGCATCCGGTGCCAGAGACTCGCCTGGCGCAAGCGTTGGTGTTTCCGAAACCGTTTCTTTTGCTTTTTCTGCTGCCAGAACAGCCTCATATCCGGCTTCTGTCACCACGATTCATCTGCCGCAAAACGGTATCTGTTACTCTTCCCCTGAAGTCTGTTTTCTGCTGTTTCTTTCGATACGTTTCCAGCTCTTTTTCATCCATTCCGACGAATACCAGATATTTTTCTGCTGCTTCCTCCGCTGCCGTTTTGCTGGTATCTGCAGCAGTGTTTTTTTCGGTTGTTTTCCCGTCCGCCTGCAGTTCTGCCGCTGCAACTGCAAGAAGCTCCTGTGCTTTTTCCACGGTTTTTACTGCTGTCTCTGCCGTTGTACCGTCTGCCGTATCATCGCCGGTTTTCAGATTCACATAAACGGCTGCCCGTTTTGTCTCTGTACCGTTCTCCGTTCCGGAGACAGTTTCGTTCTGTACTGCGCTTTTTTCCGTTCCTGCCGATGCGCTGGCACGGAGCGGAACTGCATCGGAAAATACCAGTGTGCCCGCAAGGACAGCACCCATCACTTTCCATGCCTGTTTTTTCTTCATTGCGTTTCTCCTTATGTTCTCTTGGTCTATCCTAAAAAATCTGTCTTTTTGTGTCATAATTTCGCATTACAGCATTATAGCACAAGAAAGAATCCCGCGCAAGGCTGAAGTCGCCTTGAAACGCGGGATTCGTGAATCACTTTCTTACGCAGTGAAACAGCAAGTGTTTCACTGCTGGGTGAACAGTAACGCGGGATTCTCATCTGCTTTTATCGCTTTTTAGTTTGTTTCCATTCTCGTTGTCGTGAGCTGATCCGGGGATAAATTCAGGATTTCCATAAACTCATCACCTGTGATTGTCTCTTTCTCATACAGATATTTTGCCAGCTCGTGAAGTTTCGGCATGTTATCTTTTAAGAGCTGCTCTGCTTTGTCGTACTGTTTTCTGACTGCTGCAACAACCTTCTCATCAATCTGTGCTGCTGTCGATTCGGAGCATGCCAGGGAAGTGTCACCGCCGAGGTACTGGTTCGTTACCGTCTCAAATGCAACCATACCAAATTCCTCGTTCATACCGAAGCGGGTGATCATGGCTCTTGCCACCTTCGTTGCCTGCTCGATATCGTTCGAAGCACCTGTCGTGATGGAATGGAACACCAGATCCTCTGCCACACGGCCGCCGGTCAGGGTTGCAATTTTATTTTCCAGCTCTTCACGGCTCATCAGATTATGCTCATCTTCATCCACCTGCATCGTATAGCCGAGGGCGCCGGACGTACGCGGGATAATGGTGATCTTCGTAACTGGAGCGGAATGGCTCTGCAGTGCTGCGACGAGTGCATGGCCGACCTCGTGGTAGGAAACGATTAGTTTCTCTTTGTCGGTCATGATCTTATTCTTCTTCTGGTATCCGGCGATGACAACCTCAACGCTCTCCTCCAGATCCGCCTGGGTGACGAATTTTCTTCCATCACGGACGGCACGGAGTGCTGCCTCGTTGATCATATTGGCAAGTTCTGCACCAGAAGCACCGGATGCCATACGTGCGATCGCATTGTAATCGACATTGTCGCCCACGCGGATGTTTTTCGCATGGACTTTCAGGATTTCCTCACGGCCTTTTAAGTCAGGCAGTTCAACCGGCACACGGCGGTCGAAACGGCCCGGACGAAGAAGTGCCGGGTCCAGGGAATCCGGACGGTTCGTCGCTGCCAGAATGACAACGCCTTTCTTTCCATCGAATCCATCCATCTCGGCAAGCAGCTGGTTCAGGGTCTGCTCACGCTCGTCGTTTCCGGAGAATCCGCCGCCGTCACGTTTTTTGCCGACGGTATCGATCTCATCGATAAAGACGATACACGGTGCTTTCTCATTTGCCTGCTGGAACAGGTCACGCACCTTCGCAGCTCCCATGCCGACGAACATCTCGACAAACTCAGAACCGGAAATGGAGAAGAACGGAACATTTGCCTCTCCGGCTACTGCCTTTGCAAGCAGCGTTTTACCGGTTCCTGGAGGGCCGACAAGCAGTGCTCCTTTCGGCATTTTTGCACCAATTTCTTCATATTTTTTGGGATTATGCAGGAAGTCAACAATCTCCTGTAAAATTTCTTTTGCCTCATCCTCTCCGGCAACATCTGCAAATTTAATGCCGGTTTCGGACTGTACATAAACCTTGGCGTTGCTCTTTCCAAAGCTCATCGCATTTCCCATGCCGCCCATCATCTTGCTCGTCATGCGTTTCATCAGCCACTGTCCGAGCGCAACCATCACAACGATCGGTATTACCCATGTTAAAAGAAATTCCATGAGTGGCGACATCTGCTCTATGATCGGCGTTCCGAATTCGGTAATACCTGCCTCATATAAACGATCTACCAGCTTGTAATCATTCATCACACCCGTCTTATAATAATTCGCCGGGCTTGATTTGTCGCTGAAAATAATCTCATTTGACTGGATCTGGACTTCGCTGATTTCGTTGTTATCTACCATCTGCAAAAATTTTCCGTAATCAACTTCTGTTACTTTTGGCTCGAGAAGTCTCGGGAAAAGCAGAAGATTTAACAGCAGAATGACGATCAGCGCAATTACATAATAAAAAATTATGGGTTTTTTCGGTTTTTGCACCTGTTTCATCTGTATCCCCTCCTGTTTCTTGATTTTCTTTCTTTTTAGTAGCATAAACTTTTCTTTCGCTAAAATCAATCAAATTCTGACATTTCATGAAACTTTTATACTTTTTTATATTTTCGCTATAGAAAGGTAAGTTTCTTGCTTTTCCATCTGTTTTCGGCTATACTTGCGAAAGACTGGGAAAGTCTCTTTTTGAAATTTTGCCCCGAAATGACGGGTTCATTCGATAAAAAAGCTATAGAAACGGAGGTTTTGTGTATGGGACACAGGTTTACATATGTGGTTTCGCCGGAGGAGGAACGGGAAAATCTGACTGTGGAATGGTTTCTCCGCCGGCATGGATATTCGCGCCATATTATTACGGGCTTAAAACGCACAGAGGACGGCATTTTCCGAAACGGCGTCCGCGCCTGGACGAGCCAGGCCGTGCACGCCGGGGATGTGATCGAAACGCACCTTGTCGAAACAGAACCCTCCGACGGAATTCTGCCGCGGCCGGTTCCGTTTTCGGTTGTGTATGAGGATGACGACATCCTCGTTGTGGATAAACCCGCTGATACGCCGATTCATCCGTCGATTGGAAATTATGAAAATACGCTGGCAAACGGCATTGCATGGTATTTTGAACAGAAAGGTGAACCCTTCGTCTACCGCTGCATCAACCGCCTCGACCGCGACACCACCGGCCTTATCGTGCTCGCCAAGCACGCCTTAAGCGCCGCCGTTCTCTCCCAGGCCATGCGCTCCCGCGAAATCCACCGCACGTATCAGCCTTCGCCCTCGGCGAAACCGCTGCATCCGGCACCATCGACGCCCCGATCGCCCGCCTCGACGGCCTCCCTCATCCAGCGCACCGTCGACTTTGCCTCCGGCGAGCGCTCCGTAACCCATTACCGCACCCTCGCGCACTGCTCCGTTTTCTCCCACCTCGAACTCAACCTCGAAACCGGCCGCACCCACCAGATCCGCGTCCACATGGCTTACATCGGCCATCCGCTGCTCGGCGATACCCTCTACAACAAAACTCCCGGCACTTTCCCCCGCCAGGCACTTCACTCTGCATCGCTCTCCTTCGTCCATCCGATCACCGGAGAACCCTTAAACTTCCACGCACCACTGCCGGAAGATATGCAAAACCTGCTGACATAAACCACCCCCCCGTGAGTTGCCGCTCACGGGGGTTTTGTTGTCCCTGATGAAACTGTCATGTCTTTTTGCCGGTGACATTGTATCATACACAAAATTTAGTTTCAATCATCATTTTCATACAGTTCTGATTCTCGGTACTTCATCGATATGCAAATATTTGCTGATGCATTTCACAATCACATCATGATCCGAAACCTGTCCCATGCCGGACACTGCTACGGTTGCCACAACGCCGACTTCTTCCACGCAGATCGGAAAACCTCCGCCCAGCATTGCGTATTCCTTCGGGTCCAGTACCATCTGTTTTACGCTCTCCGGCGCATTCGTCGCTGCCATGTAGAGCTGCAGCGAACTCCGCTCCGTCAGAAGCACCGAATTGCTCTTCCGTCTCATCAGCTCCACATTGTGCGGCGTAATGCCGTTATCACAATACTGGAATACAACTTCTCCATTGCTTCTGCGGATCATGATGCCAACCTGCGCTCCGCGCCGTCTTGCCTCCATCAGGATCATCGTTCCCAGTTCCCATGCGTCTGCATTTGTAAAATGCGTAAACTGCAGAATATCCTCCTGCATATCGAGCACTTTCATCAGTTCATCCATTGTCATTGTCATACTTTTGCCCCGTCCTTTCTGCCATTTTATATTTTTTTAGCTTTTCGCCCCTCGTTTTCTGACTTTCAGTTTATCATTTTCCCAAATTCAAGTCAAGCCAGCCACCACCGGCATTGGCTAACACGATATCACCGAAAAGCAAAAATTCCACGCCGCAGAAGTTCCCTCCCACAGCATGGAATTTCTCATTTTTATTTTTCTACCATAATACACTTCCGCGGGCAGTTCTCCGCGCAGAGGCCGCAGCCCGTACATTTTGCCGGGTCGATCTCCGCGCGCTGATCCACAACGTGAATTGCATCCGACGGGCAGTTCTTCTCGCACTTCTTACATCCGATACAGCCGATCTCACACGCTGCCATCACCGCCTTGCCCTTCTCGGTTGAGCGGCATTTCACCGTGATCTTCTGCTCATACGGAATCAGGTCGATCAGATTTCTCGGACAGGCCTTCACGCAGGCACCGCATGCCTTGCACGCTTCGCCGTCCACAACGGCAATGCCGTTTTCAATATGGATCGCATCAAACTTACATGCCTTCACGCAGTTTCCAAAACCAAGACATCCGTTTCCGCAGCTCTTCGGACCGCCGCCCGGTACAAAACCGGCGTAGGAGCAGTCCCTTGCACCCGTGTATTCATACTTGTTCTTTGCCACGTCACACGTACCGGCGCACCGTACCACTGCTTTTCTGCGCTCCTGTGCTCCGGCTTCCTGTCCCATAATGGCACCGATCGCTGCCGCAACCGGAGAACCGCCGACTGGACAGACCGAAATCGGGGCTTCACCCTTTACCACTGCAGCCGCCGCTCCGTCACAGCCCGGGTAACCGCAGCCGCCGCAGTTGTTGCCCGGCAGCGCTTCACGGACCTTCGTCTCGCGCTCGTCCACTTCCACATAAAACTTCTTTCCGGCAATTCCAAGGAGAATACCAATCAAAAGGCCGGTTCCACCCACCATCAGGGTGGCTGCTAAAATACCATTCATCTCTTCATCCCTCCTAGATCATTCCGGAAAATCCCATAAATGCCATTGACATCAGCATAGCCGTAAGAAGAACGATCGGCATTCCTTTGAATGACTCCGGGATATCGTTGTACTCCATCTTTTCCCGCAGGCCGGCCATCAGCACCATGGCAATCGTAAAGCCGATTGCGGTTGCCAGACCGTAAACCGTACCCTGCAGAATCGTGTAATCCTTCTGTACGTTGATGAGTGCCACACCGAGTACCGCGCAGTTTGTTGTAATCAGCGGAAGGTAAACGCCGAGCGCTCGATACAGAGACGGAATCGTCTTTTTCAGGAACATCTCAACGAGCTGTACCAGCGCCGCGATGACAAGAATGAAAACGATCGTTTTCAGATAATCAAGTTCTGCCGGTGCCAGGATAAATTTGTAAATCAGACTTGTCACAAATGAAGAAATCGTGAGGACAAAAATAACCGCTCCGCCCATGCCGGCCGCCGTATCCATCTTTTTGGAAACACCGAGGAACGCACAGATGCCGAGAACTGGCTTAAGACAACGTTGTTCACCAGCGCAGCACCGATGGCAATCAAAATCAGTTCTTTCATTTCGCTTCCTCCTTTCCTTTCACAGCCTGGCAGTATGCCTTATTGGCGCATGCCATACAGCCGGTCTCTTCTGCCGGGACTGCCGGTTTTCCGGTTTTCTCTGACTTCTGGCGTTTGATGCGGTTCTGCACCGCAACGAGCATTGCCAGCACAAGGAATGCACCCGGCGCCATGATGAAGATGTTGACCGGCTCGTAAGCACTCGGCATTACCTGGATACCGAACAGGGTTCCGGCTCCGATCAGCTCACGAAACATACCGATCAGGGTCAGGCCGACGGTAAATCCAAGGCCCATGCCGATACCATCAAATAAAGACGGGATCGGACCATGTTTTCCAGCATATGCCTCGGCGCGTCCCAGGATGATACAGTTTACAACGATCAGCGGGATGTAGATGCCAAGGGCGGAATAGAGTGCCGGAATAAAACCTTCCATCAAAAATTCCACGATGGTTACAAACGATGCCACAACAACGATGTATGCTGGCATACGCACGCCGTCCGGATGATTTTCCGAAGCAGGGAAATCATCAGGTTGGAGGCGGTCAGGATGACCATCGTCGCAAGGCCCATGCCGATACCGTTCTTTGCAGAAGTGGTAACCGCAAGCGTCGGACACATACCCAGCATCATGACGAAGGTCGGGTTTTCTTTTATGATACCATTATAAAGCCGTTCCAGCGGCGTATCTTTTCTCATGAGTTCCCTCCCTCTCCGGAAAGCAGACCGGATTCGTTGCAGTAGTTAAAACAGCAGATTCCTGCATTGACACCGTTTGTTACAGCGTTCGTTGTCAGAGTTGCTCCGCTCAGCGCATCGATTTCATCATCCGCGGATGCGCCGGATTTTGTGTAGGAGAATGCTTCTACGTTTTTATCCTTGAACTGATTCTTGAAATCGTCTGTGTCGGCACGCATACCAAGGCCGGCCGTCTCGGAAAGTGACAGGAAAGAGATTCCTTTTGTCGTTCCGTCCGATGCAATTCCCATCGAGAACTGCATGCCGCCGCCATAGCCTTCGGTTGTGGAGATGATCTCAACCAGGCCGATCGTCGCGCCGGATGCGTCTTTTGCAAGCAGCAGCTCATCTATCGTCTGGGCATTAAAATCGTGGCCGGTTAATGCTGCCGCAAGCTCTGCCTTTTCTGCATCGCTCATCGTTACTTCTTCAAAGGAAGCTGCCTCCGGGAATACATTCTGGCAGGATTCCTGTTTTTCTTTCTCCTGCTGCTTCTGAATCGGCTCCAGGGTTACCTGATGTGCCGCCCCGAGAAGCAATCCGGCAATCAGCGTGATCGCCGCAAGAATCAGTGCGTTTTTTATGATTTTGTTCATGCTTTTTTCTTGCCTCCTCTTCCGAATCCAACCGGCACGGTCACGCGCTCAATAAGCGGAACCAGAAGGTTGGTAAAGATGATGGCATAGGAAACGCCCTCTGCCGAATTTCCAAAGATACGGAATACACCGGTCAGAAGTCCTAAAATGACCGCGTAGATATACTGTCCCTTCTTTGTGATCGGACGGGTAACGTAATCGGTTGCCATGAACCATGCGCCGAGCATCAGACCACCGCCAAAAAGATGCGCGCCAAGGAAGTTGATATCAAAACCGTGGCCGCCGAAAATCAGGGCAAATAAAAGCTCTGTTCCGATGTAGATGAGCGGAATATTGAGGTCAATCACATGAATGCAGACAAGGAAAATGCCGCCAATCAGAAGGGCCAGTGCGGAAGTCTCACCGATCGTTCCGGCCGTATTCCCAAGGAACATGGACAGCAGATTCACCTGCTCTCCTGCTTTTGCTGCGGCAAGCGGTGTCGCACCGGATACGGTATCCACAAGATGTGCGGCTGCCGGAGCGGCGAAATTGGTCATATGGCCCGGGAAGGAAATCAAAAGGAAGCATCTTCCTGCAAGCGCCGGGTTCATAATGTTCTGGCCAAGACCGCCGAAAAGCTGTTTTACGACGAGAATTGCAAACACACCGCCGATCACCGGCATCCAAAGAGGCGCCTGCACCGGCATGTTCATGGCCAGCAGAAGGCCGGTTACCAGTGCACTGCCGTCGCAATCGTCACCGGTTTCTTCATTCCTTTTTCATACAGATATTCCGTCAGGGGACAGACTGCCATCGAAATCGCAATCAGAAGCAGTGCCCGAAGGCCGAAATTCCAGACTCCCACGCAGGCTGCCGGGGCAAGGGCAAGCAGGACGGCAAACATGATTTTGTCTGTCGTCACCTTGGACCGCGCGTGTGGGGAAGATGATACGTGTAATAATCCATTCATATGTAAGATCCCCCTATTTCTTCTTTCTCTTTGCCAGAAGCACTTTACGCATCGAGCTGATTTCCTGCGTCAGCGGACGTCTTGCCGGGCAGATAAAGGAACAACAGCCACATTCACAGCACTCCATTCCGCCGTATTTCAGGAACTTCTCTTCCTCTCCGTGCTCCGCAAAACCGGAAAGGCGGGCCGGAAGAATCTGACCCGGACAGACGGAAACGCAGCGTCCGCAGTTGATGCAGGCAGATGGTGCCAGCGCAGATACTTCATCCTCCGTAAGGCAGGTCAGTGCAGATGTTGTCTTAGTAACAGGAACATCCATTGTAAACAGGGCTCTTCCCATCATCGGGCCGCCGCAGATGATCTTGACCGCCTCGTTTTTCAGACCGCCTGCCTGCTCTAAAAGTTCGGATAAGAGCATGCCGACCGGCACTTCAAAGTTGCACGGATTCTGTACGGCATCTCCTGTCACGGTAACGATACGGCTCATCAGCGGTTCGCCGAAGCGGACTGCCTGGTAAATAGCGGTTACGGTGTCGATGTTGTCCACGATACAGCCCGCGTCCGCCGGCAGCATGGAGGAATTTACCTTTCGTCCCGTTGCTGCATAGATCAGCATACGCTCGGCACTGCGGGTATTTCGTTTTAAGCTCCAGAACCTCAATGTTATCCTCCGGAAGCACCAGCTCACGGAACTTCGCGATACAGTCCGGTTTGTTGTCTTCAATGCAGATGACTCCCTTTGCCCTCGGGAACATATGCAACATGATTTTTAAGCCTCCGATCACCTTTTCCGGCTCTTCGAGCATTCTGCGATAGTCGCTCGTCAGATACGGCTCACACTCTGCTCCATTGACGAGAATGTGGTCAATTGCTGACGGATCTTTCGGGGATACTTTGACGTGTGTCGGGAAGCCTGCACCTCCCATTCCCACGATTCCGGCCTCTTTGATCTTGTTCCGGATCTTATCTGCGTCGAGTTTTTCCCAGTGCGGGCACTCCTCAAATGTTTCTTTTTCATACAACCCGTCGTTCTCCACAACGATACAGTCTACCGGGGAACCGGCTGCGGAAACTTTTTTCTCAATTCCTTTTACCATGCCGGAAACCGATGCGTAAACAGGAGCCGAAACAAATCCTCCCGCTTCTGCGATTTTCTGTCCCGCTTTTACATGGTCGCCTTTTTGTACGGTCGGCACAGCAGGCGCTCCGATGTGCTGTGACACTGCGTAATACAATAAGTTGCCCGGCTGCGCTTTGACAATCGGTTTGTCCTTGGAGAGCTCTTTTCCCTCGTACGGGTGAACGCCGCCATGAAAAGTATTTCTTTTCTTCTGAAACATGCTTTTCACCTCATCCTTTCTCTTTTCTATGCTGCATTTATCAATTCACAGCCTTTTTTCGGTTTTTATGCAAAAAAGGCTGGTGCATTGCCCTGATTATTTCGGTTATTCATATCGGACTTCTTTTAACAGGAGTCCGCATGCCGGTGCAAGAAAACCCGCACTTTCGCGATTTTTTGCTTTGAGAAGCTCCGTCATTGATGCGATATCCCGTTTTCCCATCCCGGCCTCCACAAGTGTTCCGGTCAGGATCCGCACCATGTGGTACAGAAAACCGGTTCCGGTATAGGAAATGATAAGAATCCCGTCTTTCTCGAAGAAATCAATTCCGGTAATCGTCCGTACTGTCGATTTTTCATACGTTTGTTGGCACAGAAGCTCCTGAAATCATACGTTCCGATAAACGCTTTCGATGCTTCTTTCATTTTTTCCACATCGAGCGGTGCTTCCGGAAAATACACGTATTTCCGCTCGAAAACATGCTTTCTGCCATCGATCACGATACGGTATTCGTATGTTTTGTCCACCGCATTCAGACGGCTGTGGAAGCGCTCCGGCATCCGCGCGAGGCTGGTAACTTCGATGTCTTCCGGCAGATAATGGTTGATTGTCTGCAGAAGTTCTTCATCGGATAGATCCGTATGGAACTTTGCATTTGCGACCTGTCCCGCCGCATGGACGCCGGCATCGGTTCTGCCCGCGCCGTGGATCTCCACCGGCTCTCCTGCGATCCTGGACAGCAGCGTTTCGAGCTTGCCCTGAATCGTGTTGTCCGTATTTCCCTGCTTCTGCCAGCCGTTATAGCGCGTGCCGTCGTACTGCAGGATCATTTTATAATTCATCTTTTTCTCCTTTCCTCTGTCCCGTTCTTCCTCTGCCTTTCAAATCATTTTTCTCCAGAAATGGGCTTTTCAGAACCATTTTCTTCTTTACAAAATGGCAGCTTATCCTTCGGCATCCATGCTTTCCTCAATCAAAAAGCCCCGTAACGCTGGACTTCGCGCCAGATTTGCTTCAAACAGCACCACCTCTGCTCCGCCCGGAAAGCTGTTCTGTAAAAATTCAGCGGCACGGCGGATCTGTTGCTTCACATCTTTTACTTCCTTCTCCGCTTTTTCCTGTTCCAGTTCACATACCGTTTCAAAAAGCTCTTTCATCTGATCCGGATCGGTTTTGCGACATTTTTTAGCGGTCTCCTCGAGTTTTTTTAACTTTTTCAAGACCCGCGCATTCGTTTCTTCCTCGTCCTTTTTCAGCAGTCCCTGCTTTTTGCACACTGCAAATCCCTGCTCTTTCTGCCGCAGCCAGGATGCGTATGTCTCATCTTTTTTCTGCCTGCAAAGCCCGGTAAACTGGCGCAAGCACTCGGAGAGTTCCTTTGCCGTGTGCTCCTGCTTCTGGCAGGCGGATGCCTCTTTCTGAAGTGCCGCATGAAACAGAGACAGCAGTACAGATCGCTCTTCTGCGGAACCGTTTTCTGCCATCTTCTTTTTTCTGCCATGATTTCTCCGGAAAATGCACTGGTCAAAATCTCCTCCACACCGTAATCCTGTCCATATTTTTCGTAAATCCTGTAGTACGAGTTGAATTCCTCCGCCGTCTTTTCTTCCTGCAAATATTGTCCAATCAGTGCTTCGTCGACCGGAAAATTCAGGATTTCATAACTTTTCAGCACTGCCGACAAATCCTCCCAGCCGCGTGCCGTTACAAAACGCTTTTCATCCGCTTCCTGCGAAACAGAATAAAAATGGTCACTGTGTGCCATAAGGTACGTTGTCACAGCACCGTGGATCTGATTTTTCTCTGCATAGGAAAGCCACACGGAAAGCTCGGGAACCACCTCGATCTTCCGCACACGGTCAAGCGTTGCCACATCAAATTCCCGCACAGATTTATTATATTCCGGCGGATTTCCGGCGGCCACGATCAGCCAGTCATCCGGGATGTGCTGATTGCCGAATTTTTTGTCCTGCAAAAGCTGCAGCATTACCGGAGCGAGGGTCTCGGAGACGCAGTTAATTTCATCGAGAAAGAGGATACCCCGCTTCTTTCCGGTCTGCTCCATGCAGTCATAGATCGAGGCGATGATCTCGCTCATCGTGTATTCCGTTGTATGTACCATTTTCCCTTCGATTCCACGTGTGCAGATCTCCGGAAGGCCCATGGCACTCTGACGCGTATGGTGTGTCATCGTGTAGGCGACAAGCCCCACACCGCACTCTTCTGCGATCTGCTCCATAATTGCCGTTTTTCCGATGCCCGGCGGGCCGATCAGGAGAATGGGACGCTGCTGCCGGAGCGGAACCAGCGGAAAACCAATTTCATCTCTTGCAAAGTATGCGCGCAGGGCTTTTTCAATTGTCTCTTTTGCTTCTTGTATGTTCATATGATCTCTCTTATCTTATGCACTCTTTATGTACTCTCGAAATCTTTCTGTGTTTGATTTTGCGAGATGCTTTTTTGTCAGTTTTGTTCAAAGAGTACATTCTTCTGTCAGCAGTTTTTTTGCCCATTTTGGGACAAGATTCATTTTTTCGGTCTGTCTGACAAAGACAAATGCCGTCTCGTAATCGGGCTTTTGTTCGGGATAAATTCCGTCTCCGTCGGTAAAATAGATCAACGCTTTTAAGTTTCGGAATACATGCTGTTTCCGCAACTCTTCCACTTTCTGAAAGACAGGACGGAAATCGGTTCCGCCTCGGCCCTTGATGATAATTGTTTCACGGTAAGCTTCCCATTCTTTCGGTGAATGGATCATCGTGACATCCTGCACGAAGCTGTCGCACTGGATCAGGCAGACGTTCCATCGGGAAAAGAAGTTTTCTTTTTCTTCAAGAATGCTGCGCGTCTCACCAAGGAACTTTGCTACAATTTCTTTTTTGCACGAACCGGATGTGTCGATCGCGATAACCAGCTCTTCGAGACGGTTTCCCTCGCGCGTCTCCGGCGGCTCGATGAAAGGGAAATTTCCGTAATACATAAGCCCATAATGGTAAGCGACTGGATCGAAGCTGTCGAGATCCAGCTCCATTTCCTCGCGGGTAACGGTAAAGCGTTTCAGGAAGCGCGGTAATCGTACGCTCTTTTTTCGATCCCGGACAGGTTTCTTTTTTTCCACCACGGTTCTGGCCTCGCCGCAGGCGCCGGTGCCGTAGTTTTCCGCCAACTTGCGGGAAGCACGTTTCCAGACTGATTGAAAAGACTCGATAAGTTCCGGTTCTTTTCCCGGCACCAGCCATGAAACCGGAGACTGTTTTTCTTTTCCGGCATCAGCCATGAAACCGGGGGCTGTTCTTTTTTTTCCGGCTCCGGTGTTTCTTTCCCAAACCGGCGGATGCATTCCAGCAGCAGGTGCTGATAGCCTTCCTTGAGGAACGATGAATTTTCGGCACACATGCAGAGTACAAAATCGGAGTTAAAATATATCGTATGACCGTCGGATATGATGGCTTTTGTCCTGTCGGATGGCTGATGCTGAAAGAAAAGAATCGCTTCACCAAGTTCCGGGTACAGCCAGCAGAGGTTTTTGCGGGCTTCTTCGAAAAGCCGGAGCGCCAGCGCTTCTTTTTCTTTTGTGGGCTTTTCTTTTTGAAACGCAGCTTCTGTTTTTCTGCTTTCCGTATTCTCCTGCATCGGATCCTGTGAGCTCCGGTTCAGGAGAATGCGGAAGGCCTGCCATTTCTGCTGGTCGGCAGCAAGGTTGAGAAACGTTTTCGGTCTGCATCGGACAGCCATCCGGTCTGCATAATACGTTCCAGCTTTGAAAAATCATCCTCACGAATCAGCATTTCGACAGCGGGACGGATGCGTTTCCGCAGGTATGCGGTATATGCGGCTCGCTGTTCTTCCGGAAGATCCTGCAATTCACAAAAGCCGGAAAGTGCAGCCCGGAGGCGCTGCTGTTCGGATGTCGTCGTTCTGAAACTACTCCAGTCATCCATTTTATTCACTCCCTTACTCGCCGCGTTTTCTCACTTGCACTCAATCTTACGCTGCCGCGTAAGCGGCATTCGTCGTTCGTCAATTGAAAATAAATTTTCATTTGACTCACTTGCACTCAATCTTACGCTGCCGCGTAAGCAACATTCGTCGTTCGTCAACTGAAAATAAATTTTCATTTGACTCACTTGCACTCATTATATCGTCATTTTTGAGCATTGACAATGTTGGATCGTGTTATTTTTTTCACACTTTTACCATATTTTTATGATATACTTGATATTATAAAATACGATTGCAGTCGTAAAAGCGCAAAGGAGATCCTTTTTATGAACAAAGAAAACAGAAAAGCTGCCAGGGAACGACGTGCCAAAGAGCGGGAGCACGAAGCGAAAGTAGTGCATTACAAAAAGATCTGGAGCTGGGCCGGACCAGCTCTGATTGTCGTTGTGATCGTCGGCCTTATCATCGCCAGCGTACTCGATTCCAAACGACTCTCTGTCAAAAGTGCCTCGGAGGATACCGCAGCCTCCTCATCAGCCTCCACTTCGGCTTCTGCCTCTTTGCAGACCGACACTTCCCTCACCATTGAGGACGGTGATACCGTCAATATCGACTATGTCGGCTCCATTGACGGCGTGGAATTCCAGGGAGGAAACACAAAAGGAAACGGCGCTGATCTTGTGATCGGCTCCCACACTTACATCGATGACTTTGAAGAACAGCTCATCGGCCATCACCCGGGCGACAGCATAGATGTAACCGTCACTTTCCCGGAAGACTATGGAAAAGACGAACTCAACGGAAAGGAAGCTCTTTTCAAAGTTACCATCAACGGCATTTATAAATAGAACAACCAAAAAGACATCCCCAGCAGATTTTCCGTCTGCGCCGGATGTCTTTTTCTTATTATTTTTTTGTTAAGTTTTTTTCAAAGGCGCTTCGATGTATTAAAAAAAGTACATCTTCTTATTCCACAATTTTGTAATACGCCCGCGCCGTCAGCACATAGACGATCAGGTAAACCACGGCAAACGCCGCAATCGTAATCGCTGTTGCAGCCAGGAACAGATTGCTGTCCGGGAAATTCAGCATTGCCATGATACGCCTGGTCAATGGAAACGCTACCATTGTATGCACCACGGCCACCGCGAGCGGCAGGAAAAAGACCGTTACCACCTGTGACTGAATCGTCTGACGGATTTCTTTGCGGCTCATGCGACCTTCTGCATAATCTGGAACCGTTTTCGGTCATCGAAGCCTTCTGAAACCTGCTTATAATAGATAATCATAACGGCACCCATCAAAAACAGCGCACCGACGAAAACACCTAAAAACAGAAGTGAACCATACAGACTGTAAACCGTATTGCGCTCTTTTTCGCGCACTTCCACCCATCCGTTAAAAGATGACTCCGTCAGTATCGTCTCAATCTCATCTCCAACTGTGATCTGTTCGCCAGCATCCCCGATAAGATCCAGAGCATATTCCCAACTGTATCCTTCTGGCTCCTTTCCCTGCACAGCCGCATACGCTTCCTTTGCTTCATGGTTCCGTGTCACCACCGTCATTGTCTCATACACCTGCGTCTTCTCATCCAGAATGTACGATTTCTTATCGGTATTCCATTTTTTTACTTCATACGTCTGATTTCCCAGTTCAATCGTGTCATATCCATAATTTTTCTGTTTTGCCTGAAAAACCAGAGCCTGCCCTGGTTCCAGCTCTACCTGTTCGCCGGTTACCTGATTGTACTCCGACTCTTCCATAATCTTTATCAGTGTACTCGCCGCAGCATCATCTGACTGTGTTTTTTCTACTTTGTTTCTATCTACATCAGCAAGCATAACATAGTATCTCTGATCACTTTCATACTTTTTTCTGAGCTGCTTTTCTTCCAGATGCTGATCAATCCCAGTTTTCACTTCCTCTATCATCTTCTGACTGACCGGCTCCACCGTCTTCATAATGCCGCTCACGCCAGTATTTGCTTCGATCGAAATCTGATGTGGAAACCGCGTATAGGTAACCTCCTCAATTCCTGTCCACAAACATGTGCTGATGGAGATAACCAGAAGCACACCCGTTGACAGAATACAGATATTCGCAAGACCGACCGCATTTTGCTTCATGCGGTACAGCATGCCCGAAATGCTTGTAAAATGGCGTGTCTGGTAATAGTAATTCTTGTTTTTCTTCAGAATTTTCAAAAATGCAATACTTCCAGCAGAAAACAGGCAGTACGTTCCCACCATAACCAAGGCGATTGCATTAAAAAACTTATCAAGTGCGTCCATCGAGGATTGGCTGGTCAGAGCCAGATAATAGCCAACACCAAGAAGCATGAATCCAAGAACCGCCGTCAAAAGCTTCGTTTTCGGTTCCCGCTCACCCTGCGCGCCGCCGTGCAGCAGTTCGACCGGCTGTGAGACGTGGATCTGGCGAAGGCTTAAGAGAAAATTGATCACAAAAGTCAGGCCGAACAGCAGCATCGTACTTCCCACGGCTTTTGCACTGAACGCAAAACCAATTGTTCCGTTCAGTCCGGTCAGCTTCATCAGCACCAGAAACAGCAGGCGGTACAGCAGCACACCGAGCAGAATACCGATTCCAAGCGATGCCGCCCACAGATACAGACTCTCAAAAAAGAGGATCTTCGCCAGATGCTTTTTCTCCATGCCGAGAATCTGGAACAGACCGAACTCTTTTTTCTTCTTTTTGTCAGAAACTGTTGCTGTAGATCAGAAAAATCACCGCGAACAGGCCAATGATGTAGGTTCCCATCCCCATCACTGTCAGGATCGTATCTTTTCCGATCATGGAATCAAAGCCACTTCCCTGCGCCAGTGTATCCATGATAAAAAACATCACCACCGTGCCGATGCATGACAGCAGATACGGAAGAATATTCTGACGGTTTTTGCTCAAATTTGTTTTTGCCAGTCTGGCATACAGCAGATTATTCATCCCGTTCACCACCCGTCGCAAGAATTGTCAGCGTATCGGAGATCTTCTGATACATCTCATCGCGCCCTAAAGAACCGCGATACAGCTGGTGGAAGACCTCGCCGTCCTTGATGAACAGCACACGTTTCGCCGAGCAGGCCGCCTTCACACTGTGCGTTACCATAACAATCGTCTGGCCCTCCTCGTTGATCTCCCCGAACAGTTTCATGAGGCCATCCGCTGCATGGGAATCGAGCGCGCCGGAAGGCTCATCCGCAAGAACCAGCTCCGGATTGGTAATCAGCGCACGCGCAACGGCTGCACGCTGCTTCTGTCCGCCGGACACCTCATATGGGTATTTATTGAGGATCTGGGTGATGCCGAGTTTTTTCGCAATCGGCTCTGCCCGAAGACTCATCTCCTCGTATTTTTTTCCTTCCAGCACGAGCGGCAAATAAATGTTGTCACGCAGGGAAAAGGTATCGAGCAGGTTGAAGTCCTGAAACACGAAACCTAAATTTTCGCGGCGGAATCCGGCAATCTCCTTCTCTTTTAATTCGCCGAGATTCTTTCCATTTAACCGCACCTGTCCGCCGGTTGGCTTGTCGAGTGCCGCGAGCAGGTTCAGAAGCGTCGTTTTTCCGCTTCCCGATTCGCCCATGATTGCAACAAATTCGCCCCGTTCCACTGTAAAATTAACGTCTTTCAACGCTTCCACCCGGTTGCTGCCGAGGCGCGTGGTATATATTTTTTTCAGATGTTCTACTTCCAGAATTGCCATGTCACATTTTCCTTTCTGTCTGAACTGTTTTCTTAATTGACAAGGCTTATTATACCCGTCCGCGCCTCTTCTGCCTTAGGATCATCTTACAAAAAGACCGGCAACCTTACATTTCTGTAAGATTCCCGGCGAAGCTCTCTATGTACTACAGGGATACGGTATCCAGCCCAAGATACACCTTCGTTCCCACTCCCATCTCCGACTCGATGCGGATGGTATGCGAAAGTTTCTCCATGATCTGGCGGCACAGATACAGTCCGATGCCCGTTGACCGCTTGTCTGCGCGGCCGTTGCAGCCCGTGTAGCCTTTTTCGAAAATCCGCGGCAGATCCTCCGGCGCAATGCCGATGCCGGTGTCCTCAATCACCAGCGTTTTTGGTGCATCCGGTGACAGATAGATGTGAATGCTGCCACTTTTCGTGTATTTCAGCGCATTTGACAGAATCTGCTCCAGCACAAAGACGAGCCATTTTTCATCTGTCAGCACCTCGCAGTGCACCGGCTCGTAGGAAAGGATAATTTTCCGGCGGATAAAAAGCGGGGCATATTTCCGCACAGCCTGGCGGATCAGCGCATCCAAATCGTACCTTGCAAAGACAAGATCCGATGTCATTTTTTCCATGCGCAGGTACTGCAGCGCCATCTGCACATACTGCTCCGTCTGGAAAAGTTCGCTCTGCATTTCACGCGAAAGCGGCGTATCCTCCTCCTGCAGAAGCAGCCGCATCGCCGCAATCGGCGTTTTGATCTGATGGGTCCACATCGTGTAATACTCCATCATATCGCGGTATTTCTGCTCCATCTTAATCTGTTCTTCCTGAAACTGCCGCTCGTAGGATGCGATGATCTGCTGGTAATCCCGCGCCAGAAGCCCGTCCGCCTCCGGAAGCGCTTCTGTTTTGCCCTGCGGTTCGGCGGCAAGGAGTGCTAAGACCAGATGATGTTTCCGGTACTTCCCATAATGAAGCAAAAACCTAGCGGCTCCGACAAGCAGCCATCAGCACGATCATATAAACGGTGACATCCTGCGGCACATTGCGCAGAAAACAGAGGAGTGAAAATACTCCTATAAAAGCGGCAATCCGCACGGCCGATGCAAGATGTTCTTTCAAATACCAGTTAAGAAGCATAAACTCCTGCCGGATTCCCTCTTTCTGTTGTTCCATCCTTTTTCTCCTGTTCTGCTTCCGTCATGCGATCAGGTAGCCGACACCCTTTTTCGTCTGGATAAAGTCTGTAAGTCCTGCCTCCTCCAGTTTTTTCCGCAGGCGCGTGACGTTGACGGTCAGCGTGTTGTCATCTATAAAGCTGTCCGACTCCCACAGATGCATCATCAGCATATCGCGGCTGACGCTTTTCCTTTATTTTCGAGAAGGGACTGCAGAATACGCCACTCATTTTTGTCAGCTCAATCCGCTTTCCCCGGTAATTCAGCACACCACTTCCCGTATCGAGCATGGCACCACGGTGCTCGAGGAAATTCGTTTCTCCGGCAAATTCGTAGGTGCGGCGGAGCATCGCCTGGACTTTGGCGGTCAGGACACTTAAATCAAACGGCTTCGCGATAAAGTCATCGCCGCCCATATTAACGGCCATAATGATGTTCATGTTGTCCGATGCAGAAGAAAGAAAAATTACCGGCACTTTAGAGACTTTTCGAATCTCCTGGCACCAGTGAAATCCGTTAAAAAAGGGAAGATGAATGTCCATCAGCACTAATTGCGGATTTTTCACGGCAAATTCGGCGAGAACGCCGGAAAAATCCTGTACGCAGAACGCATCCATGCCCCAGGAAACCAGGCTCTGCTGCACGGCGCGGGCGATGACTTCATCATCTTCTACAATCATAATTCGATACATGGCTGTTCCTCTGTTGTCTCTAGCAAAGCGGATATTCGCAATCCGCTTCGCTACTTGCTTGATTCGGTTAAAATATAGACTCCGGGCGGGTGTTTTCAACGCACAGCCGCTCCCGGAGCCGTTTTCGCAGATGATTATACTCTTACAATGTAATCTGCTTTTCTTTCTTTTGCCTCCGGGTACTCGCAGTCACGATAACCGAGGATGCAGTGGCCGATGCCAACGTAATTTTCGGAAAGTCCCCACTCTTTTAAGAGGGCTTTTCCCTCCGGGCTCGCGAACTCTTCTTTTGCACGATGGATCCAGCAGGAATCCACACCAACGGCATGTGCTGCCAGCATCAGATTTCCCATGACAAGAGAGCCGTCCTCCACATAAGTTCCGCGCTCCGGATCAGCAAGCACGATCAGAACAGTCGGAGCGCCGTAGAACGGATCGGATGTTGTACCCATAACAGCCGCATTCATTTTCGAAAGCTTTGCAATCAGCTCCGGTTTCTGTACCACAACAATCACCGGCGACTGTTTTCCCATGCCGGTTGCCGCATACGTTCCGGCCTCCAGAATTGCATCGAGCTGCTCATCGGTAATCTGCTCCGCTTTGTATTTGCGGATGCTTCTTCTTGTTTTGATTGCATTTAATACTTCGTTGTTCATGGTAAAAATCCTCCTGTTCTTTTTTTGTTTTTATCGCAAACGCCGCAGCTTTGTATACCGGACGCATTGCCTGCCTACATCTGTTTCCGCACAATCCGATACTCATCGCCGAGCTGGTAGTACGGACAGTCGTAAAATTTATCCTGCAGAAAACGTGCCATCTCATCCTCATCGAGATCGACCTCGCAGGTGTAGCACTCATACTCCTCATCATACACAAAATTGCCGCACGACTCACAGCTTGTGGCCATCTGGCGGGAGTGCTTTTTCTTTTGTGTGTGGGGTGTTGGTTCTATCATATGGCAATTCCTCCCATTTCTTACACTTCGCTTTTCCGTTTCGGCGCTTCCGGCAGAGGAAGAATTTCTATTTTTCATCCACCACCTGGAAGATATAGAATTTCAGGTAATAGGACTCATCCGCCGCCCACAAAATTGGATGATCCGGGGCCTGGGTGCGGTATTCTACCTGACGAAGGCGTTTGTGGACGTTGTGAGCCGCCTGGTTGATGGTTTTCGTGAAGAGTTCGTAGTCCATAAAGTGGGAACACGAACAGGTGCACAGATAGCCGCCGTCTTTGACCAGTTTCATGCCGCGCAAATTGATTTCACGATATCCCTTGATTGCGTTTTTGATAGAGTTTCTTGATTTTGTAAAAGCCGGCGGGTCAAGGATAACGACGTCGAATTTTTCTCCCTCTTTTTCAAGACGCGGCAACAGTTCAAAGACATCCTCGCACACGAAAGATGCTACGTTTTCCAGACCATTTAAGGATGCGTTTTTCCGTGCCTGCTCTACGCCGAGCTCTGATGCATCAACGCCGATAACTTCCTTTGCTCCTGCATATGCCGCATTCAGTGCAAACGATCCGGTATGGGTAAAGCAGTCGAGCACTCTCGCGTCCTTGCAGAGCTTCTGCAC
>ENA-OQHY01000295-OQHY01000295.1-human-gut-metagenome-genome-assembly--contig:-NODE-295-length-29182-cov-2.410669_pt1 | contig 29182 bp, 37 predicted proteins | sample MGYA00242570_ERZ504733 | MGnify/ENA primary metagenome ERZ504733 (study PRJEB26092, sample SAMD00036219) | human gut metagenome | host: Homo sapiens | study: EMG produced TPA metagenomics assembly of... | reverse complement strand
GATATGTACATCTCAGGTATCGTTCGAGGAGTGGGTACGACCTTGAACAACAACCTGTTCTGTGTAGTTTGAAAAAATTCGGAAGGGTGTCCATCATTCCGTAAGTTATATGCATAAGGGCGTACCTGTGAAGCTGATTCCCTTAGATCGCGTGGCTACATCCGATAACCATGAAAATGTAACCAGACGACTGAATGCTCTCATTGATGAAAACAGGCACTGCAATCGTGATGAAGATGAGATGTTTGCTATTAACTGTTTTGAGAAGGGCACGACTCACGTCATTAAACGACCAGAACGGGTGGATAACCCCAATGACATCATCGCTGGCATTATCCTGGAACACCAGGAGCAAGATGTAACAGATGCCGGTTACTAATCCGTCCGATGGATTCTTAGCCCCACCGACACAAGCCAGACGGCAATGGCATACTGAAAACCGACAAAAACAAAAACCCAGGTCGCATAACGACCTGGGTTTCAAATTTGGCGGAAGCGTAGAGATTCGAACTCTAGAACCCTTTCGGGTCGCCGGTTTTCAAGACCGGTGCCTTCAACCGCTCGGCCACGCTTCCAAAGTGAGGCGCACTATAAACATCTATTAGCGCCTTGTAAAGCAGGAATTTTTCTATTTTTTTCTGCGGGTGCTATCCATGCCCCTTAAAAGCAAAAAAGCCCCGCGATATGACTATCGCAGCTTTTATGTCTGGCGGAAGCGCAGAGATTCGAACTCTAGAACCCTTTCGGGTCGCCGGTTTTCAAGACCGGTGCCTTCAACCGCTCGGCCACACTTCCTAAGTGAGGCGAACTATAAACACCTCTCCGCATGCTGTAAAGAGTGACCGCATTCGTTCGCTTTAAAAATAGCCAAAACGCGTTTAATCGGTTGAATAGACAACGTATCGGCCATTTTATCAGCACAAAATTCAGCGTTCATGCTCAGTGTTTTTTGATATACATGTCCCTGGTGAAATAGTACCCCAGCTTGTCCGGCGTGAATCCTCCCACCCACGGTTTGACCAGGTGCGTGCGGACATAGTGATAAACCGGAATGGCAGGCACATCGCGCGCCAGCAAATCTTCCGCCTGCTGATAGAACTTACCGCGCTCTGCCGCTGTTTTGGCTTTCGCGGCGTTCACCAGCGCCTGGTCATACTCCGGATTGCTGTACTGGCTGGTGTTTTCGCTGTCACCGGTACGGAAGTTGTTCAGGAAAGTGGCAGCATCGTCGTAATCGGCAATCCAGGCGTAGCGCACTGCGTCAAAATCGTGGGTATGCATCGTATCGAGCATCGTTTTCCACTCCTGATTTTGCAGCTTCGCCTCCACCCCAAGGTTTTTCTTCCACATCGAACTGGCGGCAATCGCGATGCGCTGGTGCGATTCAGAGGTGTTATAGAGCAGGTTAAAACGCAGCGGATGGCTGGCGTTAAAGCCTGCTTCGGCCAGCAGCTTTTTCGCTTCTTCGATACGTTTATCCATCGGCCAGCTGGCATAGTCCGGATTCTGGAGCGTCACACCGCCAATATCTGGCTGGCTGATAAGCCACGCCGGACGCTGCCCCTGCCCTAATACCTTCCCGGCAATGATCTCTTTATCCAGCGCCATGTTCAGCGCCTTACGTACACGCGCGTCGTTGAATGGCGGCCGGGTGGTGTTGAATTCATAGTAATAGGTGGCAAGCTGCGGGGAGACATCCAGCTGGCTACCCAGGGTTTTCTTGAGCTGGGCAAACTGGTTGATCGGCACCGTATAAACAATATCGATTTCACCTGCTTTAAAACGGTTTACATCCGAGGCCTCGAGGTGATCGGCAGATAGGTCACTTTATTGATAACGGTATGTGCGTTATCCCAGTAGCGAGGGTTACGCTCCGCCACGATGCGCTCGTTAACCACCCACTGCGACAGTTTATACGCTCCGCTGGTGACGATATGCTCCGGTTTGGTCCACTTATCACCAAACCGACCAATCAGCACCTTATCCACCGGCACCAGCGACGGATGGGCCAGCATGGCAAGGAATGCGGCATTAGGTTGAGTTAGCGTGACCTCAAGCGTGGTATCGTTAATGGCTTTTACACCCAGCGTATCCGGTGCTTTTTTCCCCTGAGCGATATCAGCGGCGTTGACAATATGCATGTTGCCCGGATAGCTGGCATACGGTGAGGCGGTTTTGGGGTCTGTCAGACGCTGCCAGCTCCAGACCACATCCTGCGCGGTAATCGCGGTGCCGTCACTCCATGTGATGCCTGGACGCAGATGAAAAGTCCAGACGGTGTTGTCTTTGTTCTCCCATTTTTCTGCCAGCCGTGGCTGTATTTCGCCAGTCGGAGAAACGCTAACCAGCCTTCGAAGATATCGCTGATAATATTGAATTCGACATCGCTTTCGACTTTATGCGGGTCAAGTGAGGCCGGTTCATTACCGTTGTTTCTGACCAGTTCCTGTTTATCGGCCAGCTGTGTTCCTGCTGGCACGTTAGCCGCCCAGGTCGCCGTGCTGGCGCACAGGATCCCTGCCGTTAACAAAGAGAGTGTAAAGCGCGTGCGTGCTTGTGGTTTCATTTCCTTCGCCTTATTGTCTGTTTTTTGACGATCCGGAAATAACACTTAGCGCTCAAAGTGTAATAACGCAATATTTTTCAGTAACCTATAAGAGCTTGATCTGAATAAATGAAGCAAACCGTTGTTCATTCTGCTGAAAAGGTTTTCTGAAGAATAAACAACCAGCAGTAACGCTAACGTCCTGAGTAAAGATGGGTAAAACCACTTTGAGACTGGCGCGCCGTTTCCTATTCTTTCCGCTAATTACATCTGTCATAAGAGAGTGACTCATGGATCGTATAATTACTTCTTCACGCGACCGCACATCGCTACTCAGTACCCACAAGGTGCTGCGCAATACCTATTTCATGCTCAGCCTGACGCTGGCATTCTCGGCGATGACCGCAACGGCCAGCACCGTGCTGATGCTGCCGTCACCGGGTCTGATCCTGACGCTGGTGGGGATGTATGGTCTGATGTTCCTGACCTACAAAACTGCTGATAAACCGGTGGGTATTCTGTCCGCGTTCGCCTTTACGGGTTTCCTGGGCTATATCCTGGGGCCCATCCTCAACGCCTATCTGTCCGCCGGTATGGGCGACGTGATTGGCATGGCGCTGGGCGGTACCGCGCTGGTGTTCTTCTGCTGTTCGGCCTATGTGCTGACCACCCGTAAGGACATGTCCTTCCTCGGCGGTATGCTGATGGCAGGTATCGTGGTGGTGCTGGTAGGTATGGTGGCAAACATCTTCCTGCAGCTGCCTGCCCTGCACCTGGCGATCAGCGCCGTGTTTATTCTGATTTCTTCTGGCGCAATCCTGTATGAAACCAGCAATATCATTCACGGCGGTGAGACGAACTATATCCGCGCCACCGTGAGCCTGTATGTATCGCTGTACAACATCTTTGTCAGCCTGTTGAGCATCCTGGGCTTCGCCAGCCGCGATTAATCAACAATGCTGTGAACCAGAGCCCCGCTTATGCGGGGCTTTGTTTTTGGTACACTGCTGCGGTTTTTGACTGACGCGTGAATGACTATGTTGAGTTTTGAAGGTAAAGAGATTGAAACTGATAACGACGGTTATCTGAAAGAGAGCAGCCAGTGGAGCGAGCCGCTGGCGGAAAAAATCGCCGAAAACGAAGGTATCGCCCTCTCCCCGGAACACTGGGAAGTGGTGCGTTTTGTGCGCGAATTCTATCTCGAATTCAACACCTCACCGGCGATCCGCATGCTGGTCAAGGCGATGGCCAATAAATTCGGTGAAGAGAAAGGCAACAGCCGTTACCTGTATCGCCTGTTCCCGAAAGGCCCGGCAAAACAGGCCACCAAAATCGCCGGCCTGCCAAAACCGGTGAAATGCATTTAGTAGCGAATACCGAAGTTAACGTATTCCCGGCCGGGTTGATGGGGTTCGGTTAAAACCTTATCAACCTGCGCGCTGCGCGGCCCACCTGCTTTCAGCCACGCCACCAGCTTTTCAACCTGCTCCGCATCACCACAGGCAACCACCTCAACGCTGCCATCATCCTGTTTCGCGCGTATCCCGTGAGCCCCAGTTGCATAGCTTCGCGCTGCGTGCTGTAACGGAATCCGACGCCCTGAACCATGCCGTGTACCCAGGCAATTGTGCAGATTTTTGACATTTTTCTACTCCTTAACGTAGCGTTTTCGGCAAACAGCCATAATGTTGCCGGAAACGGGCAGTAAAACGAGAGCTGGAAAGATAACCACATTGTAATGCGATTTCGCCAATAGGTAACCGGGTTGACTGTAAGTGTGACAGCGCAACGGCCATCCTCACCTCCTCAACAATCTGGCGAAAACTCTGCGACTCTTCGCGTAACCGTCTGCGTAGTGTCGGCACGCTCAATGCCAGGCGGCTGGCAACATCCTGTGCAGTCCAGGCCCTGGCGGGCGACAGCATGATGAACTGCCGCACCTGCTCGGACAGGTTGCTATTACGCTCTATAAGCAACGGCCCTGCGACGCCGTCATGTAACAATGCCAGCAAAAGACCGAAAGCCTGATGCTTTTGTAACGCCTCCGGTAAATCCTGACGCACGGCATGCAGCAGGTTACCCCACATAAATGCCAGCCCCTCACTCAGGGGAGCACAGAGGGAATGTAATTCTGTGCGCGGCCAGGATTTCAGGTAATGCGTTTTAAACTCCGCCAGAAGCTCCGGTGACAACATCAATAAGTCAGAGCGAAAGAGACCATTCGCGGTTGATTTATGATCTCCAGCGGCATATTGGCGGGAATAATGATCAGCGACGCTTTCGTCGCCACCAGGCGGTTATCGTCCTGAACAATCACTTTACTGCCGTGAGTGATATGGCAAATGGCAGGAAGAAAGAGTTTAACCTGGTGCAGGTGATGCATTTTACTGGCACTCACTTCACCAGCCGTCAAATGTTTATGTTGAAACTGGACTCCCTGCACCATGCCATCCTTATCTGCTGTAGGTAACGGTTAAGCTGGCCTTTGCCAGGACGTGACTGTTAAGCATAAAACCCACCAGCGCGCCGCTGGCATTCCTGTCGACAGGCAATTTATCCACATCCAGCGCCCAGACGGTAAACTGATAACGGTGCGGCTTATCCCCTTTGGGCGGACATGCGCCGCCGAAACCAGAATAACCGAAATCATTACGCCCCTGCACAACCCCGGCCGGTAATGTCTCCCCCTTCGGTTTCCGGCATCGGCGGGAAGCGTCAGCGTCTGGAGGGGAATATTGACCACCGTCCAGTGCCACCATCCACTTCCGGTAGGGGCATCAGGGTCAAATACCGTGACTGCGAAACTTTTCGTCCCGACAGGCGGATTTTTCCACGCCAGTTGTGGAGAGTGATTCCCACCGTGACACCCAAACCCGTCAAACACGTGCTGTTGCGACAACGGGCGTTCACTGGCCAGATCCTGACTGCTGATGGTGAAAGACGATGCCGCTAAAACATGAACACTGACCACCGCCAGGGTAGTTACTGCTATCGCAAGGCGCTTTCTCATTTGTGTTTCCCTTTGCTGTACCGGAAAACCTACTGTAAAGCCCACCGCAGTGCAGTACTGTGCCTAAGCGATTTGATTTTGTGCCGAAACGCTCAAAGGCATCCGCAGATGATTGCGACTTGCTGAATGTGCTACTCTACGCGCCATTTCCCTGGAATCGACAGAATAGCAAATTATGAGTGTACGTTTAGTGTTAGCCAAAGGGCGCGAGAAGTCATTATTGCGCCGCCATCCCTGGGTCTTTTCCGGTGCAGTAGCCCGTATGGAAGGCAAAGCCAGCCTCGGAGAGACCATCGATATCGTTGACCATCAGGGGAAATGGTTAGCGCGAGGCGCATATTCGCCAGCGTCCCAAATCCGCGCTCGCGTCTGGACCTTTGATAAAGATGAAACGATCGATATTGATTTCTTCGTTCGTCGTTTACAGCAGGCGCAGCAGTGGCGTGAGTGGCTGGCAAAGCGTGACGGTCTGGACAGCTACCGTGTGATTGCCGGTGAGTCTGACGGTCTGCCTGGCGTGACGATCGACCGCTTCGGTAACTTCCTGGTACTGCAACTGTTAAGCGCAGGGGCTGAATATCAACGTGCTGCGCTGATCAGCGCGTTGCAATCGGTTTTCCCGGAATGCGCCATTTATGACCGCAGCGATGTGGCAGTGCGCAAAAAAGAGGGCATGGAGCTGACGCAAGGTCCGGTCACTGGTGAACTGCCGCCTGCCTGTTGCCAATCGAAGAGCACGGTATGAAGCTGCTGGTGGATATCCAGGGCGGCCATAAAACGGGTTACTACCTGGACCAGCGTGACAGCCGCCTGGCCACTCGCCAGTATGTTGCCGACAAACGCGTGCTGAACTGCTTCTCCTATACCGGCGGTTTCGCCGTCTCGGCGCTGATGGGCGGCTGTGCCCAGGTTGTCAGCGTTGATACCTCTCAGGAAGCGCTGGACGTGGCGAAACAAAACGTCGAGCTGAACAAGCTGGATCTGAGCAAAGCCGAGTTTGTTCGCGATGACGTCTTCAAGCTGCTGCGTAAGTATCGCGATCAGGGCGAGAAATTCGACGTCATCGTGATGGATCCACCGAAGTTTGTGGAGAACAAAAGTCAGCTGATGGGTGCCTGCCGCGGCTATAAGGATATCAACATGCTGGCCATCCAGCTGCTGAACCGGGTGGAGTGCTTCTCACCTTCTCCTGCTCCGGCCTGATGACCACAGATTTATTTCAGAAAATCATCGCTGATGCCGCAATAGATGCTGGTCGTGATGTACAATTTATAGAACAGTTCCGTCAGGCAGCCGATCACCCGGTGATCGCTACCTACCCGGAAGGCTGTATCTGAAAGGGTTTGCCTGTCGCGTCATGTAACTTGAAAAGAGAAATATTGCCCGCACATAACGTGTAAGTAGTGTTTCCCGGGAGGTGACTATGATTGCCAGCAAATTCGGTATCGGCCAGCAGGTCCGCCACACTTTGCTAGGGTATTTGGGTGTGGTCGTGGATATCGACCGGAGTATTCCCTTGATGAACCGTCAGCGGATGAGCTGGCGGTTAACGCAGAGCTTCGCGCCGCGCCTGGTATCATGTGGTGATGGAGGGGGATGATGGACAACCCGTTCACACCTACCTTGCTGAAGCGCAGCTGAGTAGCGAACTGCAGGATGAGCATCCAGAGCAACCCACGATGGATGAACTTGCTCAGACTATCCGCAAACAGTTACAGGCCCCGCGCCTGCGGAACTAAGCGTGTAAAAAAAGCCCGATAAACGGGCTTTTTTATGACTTCGCCAGCCCCAGACGGGGAATCTCAATCGCCGGACATCGGTCCATTACCACCGTCAGACCGGCTTCTCGCGCCAGCACCGCCGCCTGCTCGTTAATGACACCCAACTGCATCCACAGCGTTTTCGCGCCGATGGCGATGGCCTCTTGTGCCACTCCCCACGCTGCCTCGGAGTTGCGGAAAACATCCACCATGTCGACTTTTTCAGGTACCTCGTTCAGCGTGGCGTATCCCTGCTGACCGAGTAAGGTTTTACCGGCCACTTTCGGCGACACAGGGATGACGTGATAGCCTGATCGAGAAGGTACTTCATCACCCGGTAGCTTGGGCGATCCGGTTTATCGCTTGCCCCTACCAGTGCAATCGTGCGCGTCGATGTCAGAATCTCGGCAATTTCGTTCTCTTTCATGGTTTTCCTCCAGGCTTTTTTATGAGTGTACGTCAAAGCGCACATCTCAACCATGCATCCCATGCAGATGCATGAGGGCAAAACGGCAGAATATGTCTATATGTTAGTAAACGTGATTATCGAAATATTTGGATACATTACCGCGGCCGAGTCATTTCAACAGGAGCCCTCTATGAAAACCGGCATTGCCACTGCTGTGATTGCGTTAGTGATGCCAGTTTGCGTCTTTGCGACCACGCTACGGCTTACAACGGATATTGATCTGCTGGTGCTGGACGGAAAAAAAGTGTCCAGTTCCTTGTTGCGCGGTGCGGACAGCATCGAACTTGATAATGGGCCACACCAGCTGGTATTGCGGGTAGAAAAAACCATCGGCCTCGCTAATCATGAACAACGCATGTATATCTCTGCGCCGCTGATTGTCAGCTTTAATACCCAGCGGGTCAGTCAGGTGAACATTACCCTCCCGCGTCTTGAAACCGAAAAAGAGTCGGCGGCCTTTGACGCCTCTCCGCGCCTTGAACTGCTGGACGGGGATTCAATGCCGATTCCGGTAAAACTCGATATTCTGGCGTTAACCTCGTCCCCGAAAGGCACCGATTACGAGGCCGCGACCGAAATCTATAACAAGGCGGGCAAACGCGCTTCCCTTCCACAGTTTGCCATCAGGATGGCCGACGACAGTACGCTGCTGTCCGGTGTCTCAGAGCTGGATGTTATTCCGCCACAGTCCCAGACGCTGACGGAACAGCGTCTTAAATTCTGGTTCCAGCAGGCCGATCCTGAGACCCGGGCCCGTTTTTTACAGTGGGTAAAGCAACAACCTTCATCATAAGCCACATTTTTTTCGCCTTTCTCTTGCAGCGTCAGGCGGTTCCCGTCATCGTGTAGTCAGTTAACCTGATGGATAAGATTATGGAACTGACAACACGCACGTTACCGGAACGCAAACACATTGCTCTGGTTGCGCACGATCACTGTAAACAAATGCTGCTTAACTGGGTTCGCCGCCATCAGCCATTGCTGGAAAAGCATGCTCTCTCAGCGACCGGGACAACCGGTAACCTGATCCACCGCGAAACGGGTCTGGAGGTCAATGCCATGCTGAGTGGCCCGATGGGCGGCGACCAGCAGGTCGGCGCTCAGATCTCTGAAGGGAAAATTGATGTACTGATTTTCTTCTGGGATCCGCTGAATGCGGTTCCGCACGACCCGGATGTCAAAGCCCTGCTGCGTCTGGCAACGGTATGGAATATTCCGGTGGCGACGAACCTGTCGACGGCAGATTTCATCATTGAATCCCCGCACTTCAACTCACCGGTTGAGATCCTGATCCCGGATTATCAGCGCTATCTTTCCGAAAGACTGAAGTAGTTTTTTGCCCGGTGGCGACACGCTTACCGGGCCTGCAATATTACCGCTCCGCTATCCCGTTAAGGCTTCCTCGCCACTGGGACATCAATACTCTTCAGAATATCGACAAACACCGACGGCTCCTCTTTGTTGAACAGCAGCCACACGCGATGACGCGCGCGGGTCATCGCCACGTACAGCAAACGCCGCTCTTCGGCGTCCGGAAAATCTTCCGGGACCGGCAGTAATGCCTGTTCCATTACCGACTCTCGTGCCGGAGCCGGGAAACCATCGCTCCCCTCTTTGAGCCCCATCACTATCACATAGTCGGCCTGCTGTCCTTTGCTGGCGTGGATGGTCATAAAATCGAGCTGCAGCTTCGGCCAGCGGGTCGCGGCTTTTTCCAGCGCCGCAGGCTTAAGATGGTGATAGCGTGCCAGCACCAGAATACGCTCATCCGGCTTCGCATAGCCGCTCAGTTTGTCCAGCAGCGGCTCCAGCTGATCGTCCGCCAGCAGGGTAACGGCTTTTTTGTCCCCGGCCCGGAGGCTATTTAGCGGTTTTGCCAACTGATGCGGGTTCTGCTGGATAAAGCGGTTGGCAACTTCACCAATGCGGGAATTGAAGCGGTAGGTGGTATCCAGATCGCTGCGATCGCCTTCGCCAAAATAGTGATGAAATGCAGTCGTCAGGGAGAGCTGTGCCCCGCTGAAGCGATAGATAGCCTGCCAGTCATCGCCCACCGCAAACAGCGAGGTATGTTTATTTTGCGCCCTTACGCCGAGAGCAGCGCGGCACGTTGCGGCGAGATATCCTGGAATTCATCCACCAGGATATGCTTCCACGGGCTGACAAAACGGCCCTTCTCAAGAATGATAATGGCCTGATGGATCAAACCGGAGAAATCGACGGCATTTTCCTCTTTCAGCGCGGTTTTCCAGGCTTTCAGCATCGGGGCCATCAGCTTGACCCGCTTCGAAAACAGGGCGCGGATCGTCTCCGGCGCGCTTTCAATCATCTCGGCCTGCGATCCGCCGTGCATCCGCATCAGGCTAACCCAGCGGTCGAGGCGAGAGCCCAGGCGACGAGCCAGTTTTTCATCCTGCCAGAAATTGCCTTCCGGTACGTCCCAGTTGAGTTCTTCTTCCAGCCACTGACGCCACCCTTTAGCCTGCGCCTTTTTCTCACTGCACTGCTGACGCCACGTCTTAATGAACAGCGCCTGACGCGCCTGCGTGTCGTTTTCCAGCTTGCTGATGGCAGGCACTTTTTTACTGCCCTGCTGAATGATATGCAGCGCCAGGGCATGGAAGGTTCTGGCGGTAATATCCCGGGTATGCAGGCGTTCCTGTATGCGTTCGTCCATCTCCTCGCTGCCTTACGGCCAAACGCCAGCAACAGTATTTGGTCGGCGACAGCCTCACCCGTTGTCAGTAGCCAACCCGCACGGGCCACCAGCACCGACGTTTTGCCGCTTCCGGCACCCGCCAGCACCAGCAGGGAGTGCTCGCCGTTAACCACGGCGCGCGCTGTGCAGGGTTAAGCGGTGAAGATTCAACCGTGCTGAAAAAGTCGGCATAACGGGTCAGCATGGCATCTGTCCACGCCTGGTTGTGCGCCAGCCGGCTCTTGTCTGTATCGCCAAGCCAGGCCTGACACTGACGCCAGGCGTCACGGCAATTGTCGAACTCGTCAAGACGCGTCACGGATAACGGCAGTGCCGCCAGCGCCTGCCTGATCTTTTGCTGCAACCCGGCCGTCTGCTGGCGGGTGAGCCACGTTTGTTGCTCGTTACTTTGTGCAATATCATCCAGTACCTGCTGCAGTACCTGAGCGGCAATCACGCTCATATCCTGGCTCCACTGCTGCCAGAGCATATTCAGGTGATGATGGAAGCGCTGGGTCTCAGCCCACTCGGTACCGTGAAGGCGCACGACTTTATCGTCAGGCAGGACAAACTCCAGTTCGCCCCAGACCAACCCGCGTTTACAGTGGATAGCCAGCAGTTGATTAAACGGAATGAGGTATTCGTGGCGTTCTCCGGAGACTTTCACTCCGGCATTAAGGAGGACAACCCTGTCGTAGGGGTGTTGCGCCAGGCGTTTGCCTAATGATGTTGCTTTCAGTTCCATGTCCTGCCGAATCCACGAAGAGATAATTTACCTGACAGTTTAACTGCCAGTTTTAAGGTGCTCCAGCCTAAAAAAACGTTACAATCACTGGGCGTTAATCATATCGAAAGGAACTGAGGGTTTATGCGTACTGTTCTGAATGTTTTGAATTTTGTGTTAGGCGGTTTTGCCACCACTCTTGCCTGGCTTTTTGCCACGCTGGTGAGCATCGTCCTTATTTTTACGCTTCCCCTGACCCGCTCCTGCTGGGAAATCACCAAACTCTCTTTCATCCGTACGGGAATGAAGCCGTCCACGTTGACGAACTGAACCCGGAGAGCAAAAACGCACTGCTGAACACGGGAGGCACGGTCCTCAATATTCTGTGGCTGGTTTTCTTCGGCTGGTGGCTGTGTGTGATGCATATCTTTGCCGGTATTGCCCAGTGCATATCCATTATTGGTATTCCGGTGGGGATCGCGAACTTAAGATTGCCGCCATCGCGCTTTGGCCAGTCGGTCGCAGGGTCGTTCCGGTAGAAGTGGCACAGGCGGCACGTGAAGCAAACGCGCGTCGTCGTTTTCAGTAAATAAGGACTGGCCGTGCTTATGCTAAGCCACTGCTTCGCCGTTATACCTGGAACAGCATCTGGCTTTATAACGTCAGAATATTTATCGCACTTTGCGGCACGGTTGCCCTGCGTGGTGGCTGAATGACGTAAAACTCACCATCCCGCTCACGCTGGGAGTGGTTGCGGGGGCGCTGGCGGATCTGGACGATCGCCTTGCCGGGCGCCTGCGTAATCTTGTGATTACGCTGGTCTGTTTTTTATCGCGTCAGCCTCCGTGGAGCTGCTCTTCCCCTGGCCCTGGCTGTTTGCCATTGGCCTTACGCTCTCTACCAGCGGGTTTATTTTGCTTGGCGGCCTTGGGCAGCGCTATGCCACTATCGCCTTTGGTGCCCTGCTGATCGCCATTTACACCATGCTGGGTGTTTCCCTTTACGATCAATGGTACCAGCAGCCCATACTGCTGTTGCTGGGGGCCATCTGGTATAACCTGCTGACGTTAACCGGGCATCTTATTTTTCCGGTTCGCCCTCTTCAGGACAACCTTGCCCGCAGCTTCGAGCAACTGGCCCACTACCTTGAGCTAAAATCCCGGCTCTTCGATCCGGATATCGAGGAGGAGAGCCAGTCTCCGCTCTATGATTTGGCTCTGGCCAACGGTCAACTGGTCGCCACGCTTAACCAGACGAAAGCCTCACTGCTTACCCGTCTGCGGGGCGATCGCGGTCAGCGCGGAACGCGAAGAACCTTGCACTACTATTTCGCGGCGCAGGATATACATGAGCGTGCCAGCTCCTCGCACGTTCAGTATGCTGCCTGCGCGAGAAGTTCCGCTACAGCGACGTGATGTTCCGCTTCCAGCGCCTGCTGTCGATGCAGTCTCAGGCGTGCCAGCAGCTGGCACGCTCCATTTTGCTGCGTACGCCCTATCAACATGACCCGCGCTCGACGCGTATTTAGCCATCTTGATGCGGCGCTCGATCGCGTTCAGGCCAGTGGAACATCGCCGGAACATATTAAAGCACTGGGATTTTTGCTGAATAACCTGCGGGCGATAGATGCTCAGCTGGCTACCATTGAATCCGAGCAGGCGATGGCGCTCCCCGATAAAGATGTGGAGAATCAACTTGCTGATGACAGCGTGCATAGCTTCAGCGATATGTGGCTGCGACTGAGCCGCAACTTTACGCCGGAATCGGCACTGTTTCGCCATGCGGTGAGGATGTCACTGGTGCTGTGCGTGGGTTATGCCATCATTCAGATAACCGGGTTACATCACGGTTACTGGATCCTGCTGACCAGCCTGTTTGTTTGCCAGCCAAACTATAACGCCACCCGCCACCGCCTTGCGCTACGTATTATTGGTACGCTGGTGGGCGTCGCTATTGGGCTGCCGGTGCTCTATTTCGTGCCCTCTGTCGAAGGCCAGCTGATCCTGATCGTGATCACCGGTGTGTTGTTCTTCGCCTTTCGTAATGTGCAGTATGCGCATGCCACAATGTTCATCACGCTGCTGGTGCTACTCTGCTTTAACCTGCTGGGTGAAGGATTTGAAGTGGCCCTGCCCCGCGTGATAGATACGCTGATTGGCTGCGCTATCGCCTGGGCGGCGGTCAGTTTTATCTGGCCGGACTGGCGGTTCCGTAATTTACCGCGTGTGGTAGACAGGGCGATGAATGCGAACTGTCGATACCTTGATGCCATCCTTGAGCAGTATCATCAGGGTCGCGATAACCGTCTGGCTTATCGTATCGCGCGTCGCGATGCGCATAACTGTGATGCTGAACTGGCTTCGGTGGTCTCTAACATGTCCACGGAGCCTCGCGCCACGGCAGAAATTCGGGAAACGGCTTTCCGCCTGCTCTGTCTGAACCATACCTTCACCAGCTATATTTCGACGCTGGGTGCCCACCGTGAGAAATTGACTCACCCGGCCATCCTCGCCCTGCTGGATGACGCCGTATGCTATGTCGATGACGCGCTTCATCACCGACCAGCCGATGAGCCTCGCGTTCAACACGCGCTGGATGAACTGGCTCAGCGTATTACGCATATTGACCCGGGAAGCGACAGCAAAGCACCGCTGGTTCTTCAGCAGATTGGCCTCCTTATCGCTCTGCTGCCAGAAATTTGCCGACTGCAATTGCAGATCGCTACCTGGAGGAGTGATTCTCCTGTGGCTCAGGCAGCGCATTAAACCACTCCGTTAACTCCCGGCGAATTCCCGCCGGGAGTGCCGCTTCATGAAGTCCGGCGATGGCCCCTTCCAGTGCGAAGAGCACTTTAATGCTGAGCGCTTTATTCTTCGCCCGCATCTTCAGCCAGCTCGCACGGGCACCCAGCTCCCGCAGCGTCTCTTCATCAGTGATTCCGGCTTCAAAGAGCAGCACTTCAAGCTGAAAGGTGAGATTGGGCAAGTCCTTGAGGCGGTTTCGCCGATCACGCTGCGAACGCTCTTTTCGTGCCGCATTGAGCGCGAACGAGGAGAGCTGAAGCAGCCGTTCTCTGTCCTGCCACAGTCCGTCATCGACACGATAATAATTGAGCAGCACCGGACGACCCCGCTTCATGAGGGTTAAGAATGACGAGGCATTTTTTACACAGTATTTTGCACTTTCCTCACAGGCCCGGAGATACAGTTCCCCGTCGGAGACCATAGCGAAGACGGCATCATCTACGGCCAGGGTATACCCCCCGAACAGCGCACGATGGTGGATTTCACCTAAGGGTGAAAGGTATTCCTGGGATTTATAAATCCGTTCATAAGATATCTTTTTCATGATATTTCCCTTCAAAATCATAAAGTAACAACGAAATTTCTTACTAGCGGATCCGTTAGCAGGAAAATAGGCAACTTATCGTCGTTGAGCAAGATGATTTTTCCAGGCGCATCAATAATGAATGAATTTTGCGAGTCGCTTTCCGAAAATGAGGTTGATCTTTATGCATACAGGGGTTACTGTATATCCATACAGTAACTACAGGGCTGGAATGAATATGTACACTTCAGGCTATGCAAATCGCTCAACCTCTCTCTCTTCTTCCGCTGGCAATGTCACGCAGAATTCCACCGGGCGTGTTTCGACAGGGCTTATCAGTGAAGTGGTTTATCGTGAAGACCAGCCCCTGCTCACTCAACTTCTGCTGTTGCCGTTATTACAACAGCTTGGTCAGCAGTCGCGCTGGCAGCTTTGGCTGACGCCTCAACAAAAACTGAGCCGTGAATGGGTGCAGTCCGCGGGCCTGCCGCTGACAAAGGTCATGCAAATTAACCAACTCTCTCCCTGCGATACTGTGGAATCGATGATCCGGGCGTTACGTACGGGGAATTACAGCGTGGTGATTGGATGGTTATCAGACGAATTGACCGATGAGGAACATTTTCGACTGACGGAAGCGGCTGAAGAAGGTAGTGCGATCGGTTGATCATGCGTCCGGTTCGACCAGATTCTTATCGCAGAGGACAACTTTCTGGCCTAAAAATTCACTCAAATTTGTATCATTGAGGAAAATTAAGATTATTCCTGGAATTTTTTTTGACCACAAGATGCGATTTTAGTTCCAGGCGCCAAAACTGCGGCAAGGCTTGTCTGGTGCGGTTCTCCTTAATTTTATTGCACAAAACTCGTTCGAAAAATGTTAAATAATCGGTATACGGAACTTTTTTTTTCATATGCCTGACGGACTTCACACTTGTAAGTTTTCAGCTACGTTGTAGACTTTACATCGCCAGGGGTGCTCGGCCTAAGCCGAAGATATCGGTAGATTTATATTTGACCACGCCCCCCGGTGAAGGATTTAACCGTGAATCTCTATTGAGACCTTCATGGCGAATTTTGGATGATAACGAGGCGCAAAAAATGAAAAAGACAGCTATCGCGATTGCAGTGGCACTGGCTGGCTTCGCTACCGTAGCGCAGGCCGCTCCGAAAGATAATACCTGGTATGCAGGTGGTAAACTGGGCTGGTCTCAGTTCCATGACACCGGCTGGTACAACAGCAGCCTGAACAACGATGGCCCTACTCACGAGAGCCAGCTTGGTGCAGGTGCGTTCGGTGGCTATCAGGTTAACCCGTATGTTGGTTTTGAAATGGGTTACGACTGGTTAGGTCGTATGCCATACAAAGGCGACAACGTAAACGGCGCTTTTAAAGCTCAGGGCGTACAGCTGACCGCTAAACTGGGTTACCCAGTAACTGACGATCTGGACGTGTACACTCGTCTGGGCGGCATGGTATGGCGCGCTGACTCCAGCAACAGCATCGCTGGCGACGACCATGACACCGGTGTTTCCCCAGTATTCGCTGGTGGCGTTGAGTGGGCTATGACCCGTGATATCGCTACCCGTCTGGAATACCAGTGGGTTAACAACATCGGCGACGGCAACACCGTTGGTGTTCGTCCGGACAACGGCATGCTGAGCGTAGGTGTTTCCTACCGTTTCGGCCAGCAGGAAGATGCAGCGCCAATCGTTGCTCCAGCGCCGGCTCCAGCTCCAGAAGTACAGACCAAGCACTTCACTCTGAAGTCTGACGTTCTGTTCAACTTCAACAAAGCTACCCTGAAACCAGAAGGTCAGCAGGCACTGGATCAGCTGTACACCCAGCTGAGCAACCTGGATCCTAAAGACGGTTCTGTAGTGGTTCTGGGCTTCACCGACCGTATCGGTTCTGACGCTTACAACCAGAAACTGTCTGAGAAACGTGCTCAGTCTGTTGTTGATTACCTGATCTCTAAAGGTATCCCAGCTAACAAGATCTCCCCACGTGGTATGGGCGAAGCTAACCCAGTTACTGGCAACACCTGTGACAACGTTAAAGCTCGCGCTGCACTGATCGACTGCCTGGCTCCAGATCGTCGCGTAGAGATCGAAGTTAAAGGCATCAAAGACGTTGTAACTCAGCCAGCGGCATAAGTTATCGTCTTATAAAAACCCCGCACTGCGGGGGTTTTTTATTATCTGAATCTGAAGAAAACAAAAATCTATTTCTTACCCAACAGAGCCTGAAGATCATTCTTCAGCGTCGACATCTGGTTGGCGTACTTCTCTTTATGCTCGGCATCTTCAATCAACTGCACTATCGTTTCTGACAGCGTTTTCCCACGCCGTTGCGCAAGCCCTGCCAGACGTTGCCAGACCATAAACTCCAGGTCGATGGATTTTTTGCGAGTGTGCTGATGCTCCGCATTAAAATGCCGCTTGCGACGCGCACGAATAGTTTGCTTCATCCGGTTTAACAACGCAGGATTAATGTGTTTCTCAATCCAGCCGTTAACCTGTACCGGTTCATTTTCGAGGGTCAGCAAAATATCCACGGCTTCTTGCGCTGCGCTGGCTTCGATGTAGCAGGTGATCAGCTCCCCTTCACGGTGCTTTTTGACCAGGTACTTCCATTTCCAGCCGCTTTCGAGATTTTCCAGTTGTTGATATTTCATTGCGATCTCAGTGTTACCACGTAACTCTGTTCAGAATATCAGTTTTTTGGCAATCTGCTGAAAAGAAATCATATCCTGTGAGTGAATGCAGCCAATCACCCTGCCGAAATGCCCAATCCTGCTTGGGTAGAGCCCCCCGCTTACGGTATACTCCACGCTTTTACATCTAACTAAAAAACATCAACTTTGACCATTACGAAACTTGCATGGCGTGACCTCGTTCCGGATACCGAGAGCTATCAGGAACTGTTTGCACGACCCGATCTCGCAAAAGAACACGAATTCATCCTTAGCGATACGCAACCCCGTTTGCATTATGCGCTGGAGCAGGTGTTAAGCCCCTGGGCAACATCACCCTTCATGATGCTCAAGGCCCCGGAAGAAGCGGAATATCTGACGCTTCTGGGTGATGCCATGCGCCAGTTGCGACCGCAAGCGAACGCCGTCTTTGGCGGCCAATATCGTATCGCGGGACATGATGTCACATTCGAACCGGCAGAGCAGCCCGACGACCGCTTTGCTGCCAGGGGTGAAGTGATTACCGCTAACTGGGTCGAGGCTGAACAACTCTTTGGTTGTCTGCGCCAGTTTAACGGTGAGCTCTCGCTGCAACCAGCTGGTGCACCGCGCCAATGGCGGCGTACTGATCATCTCGTTGCGCACCCTCCTCTCACAACCTCTGCTGTGGATGCGCCTGAAAACGGTGGTTAGCCAGCAGCGTTTTGACTGGGTTGGCTACGACGAGTCTCGTCCCCTGCCCGTCTCAGTTCCTTCAATGCCGCTGTCGCTGACCGTGGTGCTGACGGGTGATCGTGAATCGCTGGCTGACTTCCAGGAAATGGAGCCGAACTGGCTGAGCAGGCGGTCTACAGCGAATACGAAGATAACATCCAGATTACCGATGCCGATGATTATGGCACAGTGGTGACCAGTGGGTGTTGAGCGTTGCAGAACGTTTCACACTGCCAACCCGGCGGCCGACGCCTGGCCTGGTTTGATCCCGCGAAGCGGTTCGCTACACCGGTGACCAGGAGACGCTGCCGCTCTGCCCGCTCTGGATCGGCAAGCAGTTACGTGAAGTGGGTGTCGTCAGCGGTAACGGCGCATTCACCGGTGAGCAGCTTACCCAGATGCTGGCGCAGCGTGAGTGGCGTGAAGGCTATCTTGCTGACCGTATGCAGGATGAAATTCTGCTGGAACAAATTCTGGTTGAGACCGAAGGCGAACGTATCGGGCAGATCAATGCCCTGTCGGTGATTGAATTCCCCGGCCACCCGCGCGCTTTCGGAGAGCCTTCCCGCATCAGCTGCGTTGTGCATGTCGGTGACGGTGAGTTCACTGATATCGAACGCAAAGCCGAGTGGCGGCAACATTCACGCTAAAGGCATGATGATCATGCAGGCGTTCCTGATGTCAGAGCTGCAGCTTGAGCAGCAAATCCCCTTCTCCGCCTCGCTGACGTTTGAACAATCATACAGTGAAGTCGATGGTGATAGCGCCTCTATGGCGGAGCTGTGCGCCTTAATCAGCGCCCTGGCAGAAGTGCCTGTTAATCAGAACATCGCGATCACCGGCTCGGTCGATCAGTTTGGTCGTGCGCAGCCAGTGGGTGGTCTGAACGAAAAGATTGAAGGCTTCTTCTCGATTTGTCAGCAGCGTGGGTTAAACGGCAAACAGGGGGTGATTATTCCTGCCCCTAACGCGCGCCATTTGAGCCTCAGCCAGGACATTCTGGATGCCGTGGAACAGGAACAATTCACCATCTGGGCCATCGAAGGCATTGATGATGCACTACCCTTACTGACAAACCTGGTATGGGACGGCGAAGGGCAAACAACCCTGATGCAGACTATCCAGGAGCGCATTGCTCAGGCGACGCAGCAGGATGCTCGTCATCGTTATCCCTGGCCGTTACGCTGGTTAGGCTGGTTTAGTTCAAACTGATCGGACTTGTTCAGCGTACACGTGTTAGCTATCCTGCGTCCTTCACTAAAATAAGGCTTACTGAGAACATGGTAGATAAACGCGAATCCTATACAAAAGAAGACCTTCTTGCCTCTGGTCGCGGTGAACTGTTTGGCGCTAACGGCCCACAGTTACCGGCCCCGAACATGCTGATGATGGACCGTGTCGTGAAAATGACCGAAACCGGCGGCAACTTCGATAAGGGTTACGTAGAAGCAGAACTCGATATCAATCCGGACCTGTGGTTCTTCGGTTGCCACTTTATTGGCGATCCGGTAATGCCTGGGTGTCTGGGTCTGGATGCAATGTGGCAGCTGGTTGGCTTCTATCTGGGCTGGCTGGGTGGTGAAGGTAAAGGCCGTGCGCTGGGTGTGGGCGAAGTGAAATTTACCGGACAGGTTCTGCCTACTGCGAAGAAAGTGACCTATCGTATTCACTTCAAACGCATCGTTAACCGGCGCCTGATTATGGGCCTGGCAGATGGCGAAGTGCTGGTAGACGGTCGTCAGATTTATACCGCAAACGACCTGAAAGTGGGTCTGTTCCAGGACACTTCCGCGTTCTGATTTCGCGTTGAGCACCCCATAAAGGCGAAACCTCCGCAGTGCGGAGGTTTCTTTTTTGAAAGAGACGTTATCAGGCTATGAGTGCCCTGTCGCCGATGGCTTCTCGCCAGCCTCCAAGCCATTGTGACCTTTGATTTATCGTCTGATAAGGACACATTTCTTTAGATCGTCCAGCGATGCCGGCCTGATAACCACGTTGATGAGCCGTTCCAGGCGATCTCGTTTCTGTCTCTTCATGCCTCGTTTCCCTCATTCTTTTGTCTGGTGGAAAGAAAACAGTGTCTGCACAAACTTGCGCAGGCACAGATAACGAATACCCCGAATTAGTCGCAGCGTCAATGTTCAAAATTCATACGGGTGTCATATTTGTGAGCTACCTGGAAGATCATTTGTACAAAAATTGTGACCCGGCACAAGTAACGGTCTGAAGTGAAACTGAAAAAAAAAACCGCAATCAGCAACAGGCCGACTGCGGTTTTTACCGATGAATTTTACTTATGGCAGCCGGGAAATCTCCCTGGCGATGCTGGCCGACTCTTGCGCCCACCCCTGGGCCAGCACTTTCACCATTTCATCGTAGCCATCTTTCTGCTGTTTCAGCTCAAGATGGAAAGGACGCTTAATCATCTGGCCCTGATGGTTCAGCAACCACTCTCCGCTAATCACCACCGCACCGTCATAACGGCCATGGAAACCTGTAACCGTGACGTTCAGCGTATCCTGGTCGTTACCCAGCGGCTGCGACGCGACAACCCAACCCGGAAGCTGGCTGCCCAGATTGGCCACCAGCGTGTTGCGCAGCTGCTGATCCAGCGGGCTGGCCCACAGATTGTTTGTCGCAATCACGTATTTTACGTCGCTGGTCTGGTAGACCACGCCGTTGCCTGCCAGATAATCCGGCACGGCAACCTGCTCAACCCACAGCAGACGGTTTCCCTGACTGGCGGTACTTTGTACCCCGTTTTGCGCTGCAAGAGGCAACTGATAGTAGCTCTTGTTCTCCACGCCTGAACTGCACGCCGTTAACAGCAGAGCGCCAACCATTAATAGCCATTTATTCATTCTTTTGCCCTCTTAGGCTCAGGATCCTTTTTATCTTTCGCTTCGAACACCAGCGCGTTGCTCTTCTCATTGAGCGTTTTCAGAACCGGCTGCAGTTCACGCAAGACCTGATCAAGACGTTGCATATCTGCCACCATCTTGTTGTACGCCGCCGAGCCAGGCTGGAAGCCCTGCATACTGCGGTTAAGCTCACGCAGCGTTTTCTGCATATCCTGCGGCAGCTGCTGCATACTCTGGCTTGCGGTGATCTTGTTGATGTTATCCAGCGTGGTTTGCAGGCGACGCATCGTTGCCTGACTTTCGCTGAGCGAACTGGTCGCGGCTTCAATCATCGGATTCAGTGGCAGATTGTTAATCTTATCCAGTGTCTCCATCAGACGCTGCTGGATCTGTGCCAGGCCGCTGCTCACCGTCGGGATGATCTTATAACCACCGAACTCCCGGATACCGGTAATCGGCGGGGCTTTTGGATAGAAGTCCATATCCACATACAGCGCACCGGTCACCAGGTTGCCCGTCTTCAGCGACCCACGCAGACCCCGGTTCATCAGTTCGGTAATATGCGTACCAATATCCTGATTCTCGCCAATCTGGTTGAGCAGACGTTCCGGCTCAATGCGAATCAGCACCGGAATGCGGTAATCGTCATCCAATACCTGCTGCAGACCCGGTACAAAGAACGGAACTTGCCCCACCGTACCCAGGCGAATGCCGCGGAATTCAACAGGCGCGCCCGGCTGAAGGCCACGGACGGAATCTTTAAAGAACATCAGGAAGTCGATGTGATCGGTATAGAGTGCGTCCTGAATGCTGCGTTGATCGTCAAAGAGCCTGAACGCCGTTTTCTCTGCAACCGGCTGTCCCAAATCTTGCCCTTCCGGCACATCAAAGCTTACACCGCCACCAAACAGCGTGGTCAGGGAGCCCATCTCCACGCGCATTCCCGCTGACGTCAGATCAACCGCGATCCCGCTGTCCTTCCAGAAACGGACGTTGCTGGTGACCAGCCGATCGTTTGGCGCGTTGATGAACAGCTGATAGCTGATGGTGCGCTTTTGCGGATCAAAGGTACTTGTTTCAACCGATCCCACGCGATAACCGCGGAACAGCACGGGATCGCCCGCCGTTAACTGGCCCGCTTTTTTACTGTCCAGGATCACGCGGATGCCTTTCGCATCTGGCGGCGCAAGCGGTGGCGAGTCAAGAAGCTGGTATTGCGCCGGCTGGCTTCCTTTTTTACCCGGCTGCAGTTCAATGTAGGCACCGGAGAGCAGCGTACCTAAGCCGCTGATCCCTTCACGTCCTACCTGCGGCTTGACCACCCAGAAAGCTGAATCACCGTGCAGCAGTTTTTCCATGCCCGCGTTCAGGCGTGCCTTGATTTCCACATGGGTTAAATCGTCGGTCAGGGTTGCGCTTTCAACCACGCCCACATCGACGCTGCGGCTTTTGATGGTCGTTTTACCGCCCTCAATCCCCTCGGCATTGGTGGTGATGAGCGTCACTTCCGGTCCCTGATGGCTGTAATGATAAAACAGGATCCATGCACCGATCAGCGCGGTCACGATGGGGAAAATCCACACCGGCGACCAGTTTTTGACCTTCTGCACTTTCGCCTCTCCACTCTTATTTTCCATGCTCTTACTGTTCCTCATGGCTTGATTCAGGCTCACGATCCCACGATAAACGAGGTCGAAGGTCATGGCCGCGAACATGGTCATAATAACGACCAGCGCAAACATTAATGCCCCCATCGCGGGATAAATACTCATCAATCCGCCCATCCGCACCAGTGCAGAGAGAACGGCAATAACAAACACATCAATCATTGACCAGCGTCCAACAAACTCGACGACTTCATAAATCAGGTGCATGCGTTCGCTGTCGCGTTTGCCATGGCCTTTCGCATCCCAGCAGAGCCAGGCAATGGCGATCATTTTTAACGTGGGTACCATAATACTGGCAATAAAGATCACCCCCGCAACGGGATAGGAGCCTTCACCCCACAGCAGTATTACCCCGGCAAGGATTGTCGAGGGCATTTTGTCACCGAGCAAATCGGTGATCATAATCGGCAGGATATTGGCCGGCAGGTACAACATGATGGAAGTCACCAGCAGCGCCATTGTCCACTGCAGGCTATTTTTACGTCGCACGTATCCTTTTGTTTCGCAGCGCGGGCACACATCCAGATCGGCTGGCAGCACAGCGGTGCAGCATGGACAAGAACGAAGCCCCTGACGGATGCCTGGCACCCCCACCTTTACCGTCTGTACCAGCGTCGGTGCCGGCGCGATATCGTCCCACGCCCAACGTCTGTCCACACACTGGAAGGCGCGCAGTTGCAGCACGCAGTACAGACACCAGGGTACAAAGCTGCTGCCGATACCCACATCGCCATACGCCATCAGTTTGACGAAACTGACCAGGATACCTGCCAGAAAGATTTCGGCCATACCCCAGCTTTTTAACTGGAACAGGATACGCGCGAGCCAGATTTTAAGCGCGAGGGGCATCGCGACGCGGTTCACCAGCAACAGAATGACGACCAGACAAAAAGCCGGGACGATCTGTACGAACAGGAGGAAAAAGGTGCCGAGCTGGCATAGTCTTCCGAGAACATAACCCCCGGAATTTCAAGCAAATCGACCTGGCTGGTCATCCCTCCACCTTCATATAAATGAAGGGGAAGAGATTGGAAAGCAGCAGCATGAACAACGCCGCCAGCGCATAAGCAGTGGGACGCTGCCTTGGTGCGTCCCACTCGGTTGTCAACGTCGTACCGCAACGGGGACACAGGCTTTATGTCCGTGACCAAGCTCTGGCAACGCCACGAGCATATCGCATTGAGAGCATAATATATGCCTGTCGGCATGGTGCTGGTCACACATATTGTATCCCTGTTTATGCGCCGTTCTTCAGAGACTCAAGGTACTCCCAGCGCTCAAATGCTTCTTCCAGGGCTTTTTCAGCCGCGGACAGTTCTGCCAGTACTTTTTGAGTATAGTCATGCGATTGGGTAAAGAATGACGCATCAGCGACCTGCGCCTGCAGATCTTCAAGTGCGGCTTCCAGCTCTTCAAGACGCTGAGGGAGTCCTTCCAGCAAAGGATTTCAAAGTTGTATGCTTCTTACGAGCAACTGTTGGTGTTACACCATGAAAACGTGTAAAAGCTTTGGTAAAACTATCTGGCGAATCATATCCATATTTTATGGCAATATCAATAATTTTTATGTCACTTCCAGCAATTTCATTACCCGCAAGCGATAATCTTCTTTTACGAATATATTCACTAATAGTAAATCCACATAACATAGCAAATCCTTTTTGAAAATAAAATTCAGAAACATGAACATAATTTTGCAACATCTTTCACTGTTATATCTTCTACTAAGTGGTTTTCAATATATTGAATTGCTTTTTCAATTGCATTTACCCAATCCATATTCTTTTCTCCTTTTCTCTACTGTACTTGTATTATAGTTAAGAAAAAAGATTTCTTCCCGACACTATTTGCCTTCATTTGTCTGTTTTAATTTTTCATAAGCTTCTAATAACCAAGTATGAGGCATAAGAAGTTGATGTGTTTCAAATTGATAACTTATAAACCAATAACATCCTTTATCTAAAGAAATATTGATTGCTTCTTTTAATTGCTGATAATAAGGAGGTATTCCTCCTTGATCCCATGCAAGCTTATCCGCTAAGAAAATAATTTTATTATAATCATTTATTTCTTTTTTCAAAGTTGTATGACATTCAATTGCTGATAAATATCTTCATCTTTAATATGAAAATAGTCATATGCAATTTCTTTAGAAATCCTTTGATGCAATAAGAAATGATATTTTTCTTCACTTGGATCTATTTGATACCCTAATTCTTTAGCATATTTATACATATCCTCTGGTGAAAGGATTGCACTGATATCATGCAACAAAGCAGCTATTATACATTTTTCAATATCTAGATGATATCGAATTGCAAGCTTTTTAGCTTTTTCAGCTACATTCTTTACATGATTCCATGTTTTTTCTTTATGATATTTTAAATAAAGATTTTTGATTTTATCGTATAATTCAATATTCATTTTATACCCTATTTTAGATATTTAACAAAGCTATAACCTTTTTTAGAATACCCTTGTTTTCATAAAAAATATGCGCTGTTTTTCTAGAAATCCCACTATTCAAAGTAATCGCAGCCATGTTATTTATTTTGGCATATTTTTCAACCTTTTGTATAAGTTGTTTTCCAATTTCTTTGTTTTGATAGTTTTTATCAACAGCAAGAGCATTTACCCTCATTATTTGTTTTGGAAGTTCAAAGACATAACTTACTTCTATTCCAATAAAACCAACAACTTTATTTTCTATACAAGCAACATTAATCAAATAATTATTTTTAATCATTTCTTGTACTCTTAAAACAAACAAACTATAATCAACTTCATACCCTAATTCATTTTTTAATAATTCATAAATAGGTTTTATATCATTTTCTTCAAATAATCTTATTTTCATATTTGCTTACCCTATTTTCTTTACCACTAATTTATTCATAGCATGAAGATGCTTAATACCATTTCATGTTCATCATGAAATTTTTTATTTTCAAACATTAGGGTTTTCCAGTTTATATAATAATCTTTAATTTCTTCATTTTTAAAGACACCTACCATAACATCTTTTAAATCATCTGGAATAGGTTCTTCATCTGTAAATAAAGCAATAACATGATATCCATTTACATTGTCCATTTCTTTAACAACTCTATTACTTGTGGTTGTTTTGTTTTATCAATAAATTGTAAAACACCATGAACAATTATTAAATCATAGGAATATCTAAAGGGATAATCTAACACATCACATACCCATGTATGAATATTTAAATTATTCTTTTGTTTTAAATAATCTATTTTTCAATTCGACATTTTTTGATAAATCAAATACATCTACTTGAAAACCCAAGCTTGCAAGGTATAAAGCATGTCTAGAGGTTGACACATATCTGGAACAAATTTTTCCATTTATGAATGTGAGATTCATAGCAATCAATGATAATGTTGATAGTATGAAATATGAATCTGGTATGCCGGGAATAGATGTTGGTTTCAGAAATATTATTAACGAACATCATAGCATTGATACTTCCGTTAAAGTAAAAAGAACTTTGATACAGCGTCAGAAAGCTGGAAAATATATGGGAGCGAGAGCACCGTATGGATATTTGAAGCCTGATGAAGATGTGACCAGCCTCGTGATTAATCCGGAGACAGCGCCTGTTGTGAAGATGATATTTCAGAAATATCTTAATGGAATGAATATTACTCAGCTGGCACGTTACCTGAATGAGCAGAAAATTATGAGTCCAGGTCAATATAAAAGAGAAGTTCTGAAAACTGGTGTGAAGAAAACAACAGAAAAATATATCTGGTATCCGGTAACTGTAAGACTGATACTGATGACAGAAACGTATACGGGAACTACGATTGGCGGCAAGTGGAAAGTTGCTTCGGTAGGAAGTAATAAGCATTTGAAAACAAAAGAAGAAGACTGGATTGTGGTTGAGGGTACGCATGAAGCGATTGTTTCTAAAGAGGTGTTTGATGCTGTACAGGAAAAGTTGGAATTAAATTCCAGAAAGAGGAGCAAAACCCACAATAATAATTATCCGCTGAAAGGATTGGTAAAATGTGGGGGATGCGGTCAGAATCTACAGCATGTAACCAGATGCAATCCGCACTTTAAGTGCCCAAGGAAATTTAATGCGGCAAATCAAGATTGTGTAACAGACAATTTATATGATGACGAGTTCAATGAGATGATTTTCAGGGCAATAAAGCTGTTTGCAAAGATCAGTGATGATGCTGAACCGGTACTCGAATTACAGAAAGTAGAATTAAAATCAAAAGTGAATGGAGCTGCAAAAAAGATTCGGGATGCCAAAGACAGTATTAGCAGATACAAGCACCAGAAGACTGAACTATATATGCGATATGCAATGGAAGAAATCTCAGAAGAAGAGTTCACCAGAAAAAATGACAAGCTGGATAAACAAATTGAGAAAGAAACCTTAGCGATAGCGCAAATGGAGACAGAACAGAGTGAAGCGGCTGAACGTTTATTTGAACTTCCGTCCGATGGCAGACAGTGCCTGACAGACCTGATCGAAGGAAATAAGCAATTAACCAGAGAGATAGCAGTAACTTTTATTCGTGGTATCAAGGTATATAATGATAAGCGAATAGAAATTGAATGGAATTTTGCTGATGAGCTGGTGAAGTATGTAGAGCAGGTGCAGAAAATCTGCAGTTGAAGTGATGATGGACAAATTACAAAAATTTTGTGTCATTAGCTTGACACAAGGGGGAAGACATGCAAATAATTCCATTGACATTCAGGAGTTTATGATCATGCCTGTCGGGGCAGTGTGTTTTGAAGAGGGACTTCAGATGTGTGCTGAGATTTATAAAATGCTTCGCTCGATCCTGGATCAGTACGATTACCCGACAGCTGTCGGAGATGAGGAGGATTCGCACCAAATCTTCCGGATACAAAAGAAGCACTCCGGATGATCATGCGTGCAATTGAAAAGGCCGGTATAAGCCGAAAGAGCAGATCGTGATCGCATTGGATGCAGCGGCAAGTGAACTATATGATAAAGAGAGAAAAGAGTATATATTCGAAGGAGAAGCCGGATGCATGGACACCGGGTGGCCAGATCTACAGAAGAGATGATTGATTATTATGAAGAGCTGGCGGGAGAATTTCCGATTCTTTCCATTGAGGATCCGTTGGATGAGGAAGACTGGGGAGGCTGGGAGCTTCTGACAACAAGGCTGGGACTGGATATGCAGCTTGTAGGAGATGATCTATTTGTCACCAATGTAAAACGGTTAAATGCCGGAATTTTAAAAGAGATCGCAAATGCAATTCTGATTAAAGTCAATCAGATCGGGACACTGACAGAAGCGGTAGATGCGATTCAGATGGCGCAAAGAGCCGGTTATCAGGCAATCGTATCACACCGTTCCGGAGAGACGGAAGATCCGTTTATTGCAGATCTGGCGGTGGGATTCAATACGGGACAGATCAAAACCGGTGCACCGTGCAGATCTGAGAGGGTGGCAAAATATAATCAGCTTCTTCGGATTGAGGAGAGGCTGGGGAATATTGCCAGATATGAGAACCCATTTGTACGATTTTCATAAGATTTCCGGAATACGCCGCCTCCGGGCAGGAGGTATTGAAAATAAAAGCAGTGTATGATATTATGCAGAGTATAAGAATGGGAAAAGAGATCACTTTCTAAGCGAACAGGGAGTGACCTCTTTTCGTGAGGATAATAAAAGGAGAACCGGAAAATGATAAGAAAGATAAAAGCGGAAGATAAAGAATTTTACATAAAAATGGCACATGATTTTTACCGGATGCCGGCAGTGGATCATCCGGTTCCGGATTCATATCTGGAAAAAACATTTGAAGAGTGTATGAAGAGCGATACCTATGCGGAGCTTTTTATCCTGGAATGGGAAGGTGAGATCGCAGGATATGGACTGATCGCCAAGACCTTTTCACAGGAGGCGGGCGGAATGGTATACTGGCTGGAAGAATTATATATAATGGAAGAGTATCGCTCCAAAGGACTTGGAAGTGAGTATTTCGGATATATGGAAGACCACAAAGAAGAAGGGGTTACAAGATTCCGTCTGGAGGTCGAGAAGGAAAATGAAAGAGCCTGGAAGCTGTACAAAAGGCAGGGATATGACTGGCTGGAGTACGATCAGATGATAAAAGAGTTTCGTTAGAAAAAATGTCAGATAAAAGAAGGAAAAGTATACAAAATGACTTTCTTTAAAAAAAATGTAAAAAAAGTGCTTGCATTTCCGTAAAGATTTGCTATAATAAATTTGTTCGCTGTTGAGAACCAGAGCGGACATACAGATGATGCGGATTGGTGTAATGGCAGCACAGCAGACTCTGACTCTGTTAGTAGAGGTTCGAGTCCTCTATCCGTAGTTCCTTAATTGAATAAGGATTTAACCGGACAGTTAGTTGTCCGGTACGGTTATCGGAGTGTGGCTCAGTTTGGTAGAGCGCTACGTTCGGGACGTAGAGGTCGCAGGTTCAAATCCTGTCACTCCGATTTTTGTATGTCTGAAGATAAGAATCTCTTTTGATGCAGATGTGGATTGAAGAATCCGGCTGTGTCAGAAGAGATTTTTATTCTTTCGTAACATTGTACGAAAAGGTGATGGAATCACAGGAAGAGTTGTGATAAAATCGGGATAGAGCTGCTTTTGGGGAAAAGAATATGATTCTGACAGGCAGAAGGAAAAAGATTGGAAAGAAGGAAAAGATAGAATGGAAAAA